>MDTB01173995.1_pt1 | contig 41598 bp, 40 predicted proteins | sample 811161 | NCBI WGS metagenome assembly MDTB01 (sample SAMN05326650, study PRJNA326480) | marine metagenome | isolation source: seawater | place: Mediterranean Sea | collected 2009 | reverse complement strand
TATCCCGCTACTCTCAGCTGCTATCCCGCTACTCTCAGCTGCTATCTATCCCGCTATGCCTGCTGCCCCACTACTGTCTAAATAACTATGCCTGTTTATATGTACAGTATTATCCATATAATCTGAAAAACGCCAAATTCTTTTTTAGTTTTTCTTATTTCGGTCCTGTGCTGCTGTACCTGTAATTAAGTAAACTGTCCCGCAATGAACGCATCAACGCATACACCCATGATGCAGCAGTTCCTGAGCATCAAGGCTACTCTTGGCGATGAACTGTTGTTCTACCGCATGGGCGACTTCTACGAACTCTTTTTCGATGACGCTAAACGAGCCGCCGACATTCTCGACATCACCCTTACTTCGCGTGGCCAATCCGCAGGCGAGCCCATACCAATGTGTGGTGTCCCTTACCACTCCGTCGATTCTTACCTCGCTCGTTTGGTCAAACAAGGCGTATCTGTAGCGATCTGTGAACAGATCGGTGATCCCGCTCTTGCAAAAGGTCCGGTGGAACGACAGGTAGTGCGCGTCGTTACTCCAGGCACACTGACAGAAGACTCCCTTCTCGATGCCAATCAGGACAACCTAATAGCCTGTATCACTGGCGATAGTGGAACCTGGGGCCTCGCTATACTTGATCTCGCCAGCGGAAGGTTCGAACTTCAGCAACTGGACGATCAAGAATCACTGGTCAACGAGCTCAATCGTTTACGTCCCGCTGAGCTTATAACATCAGATGCTGTCGAATACCCTCCATCGGTGGCAGATCATGTAGGTAACCGTCAACGACCTGCGTGGGAGTTCGACCTGGTCAGCGCAGAAAAGACACTGACCAAACAATATCGAACCCGAGATCTCAGTGGGTTTGGCTGTGCTGACGAACCACTCGCGATCGCAGCGGCGGGTTCACTGCTGGCCTACGTGAAAGAAACCCAGCGAGCCGAACTTCCTCATATCCAGCCGCTTCGACTTTTGAATACAGATGACGCTGTAATCATCGATGCCGCCTCTCGACGAAACCTGGAACTCGATACAAACATTTCAGGGGAAACCGACAACACACTTTTCCATGTGATGAATAACACCCAAACGGCCATGGGAGGTCGCCTGCTTAAACGATGGATCAATCGCCCGATTCGAGATCGTAGTCAGAGAGAAGCCCGCATGGATGCGATTGAGTATTTAACCGATAACTATACTTACGAAATGCTGGTGCCACATCTACAGCAGATCGGGGACATCGAAAGAATCCTGGCAAGGGTAGCACTACGTTCAGCACGGCCGAGGGATCTGGCACGACTTCGAGATTCACTTTTGGCGTTACCCTCACTCAACGAGCTACTCTCAGATATTCAGGTACCGAGGATCAAAGAACTGGCAGCACTCTGCCCTCCCTTGCCGGCGACCACGTCTGAACTAGAGAACGCTATCGTCGACAATCCCCCGGTGGTCATTCGCGAGGGCGGTGTCATCGCGCCGGGATACGACGAGGACCTGGATGAATTGCGTGGAATCAGTGAGAACGCGGCAGACTTCCTCGTCCAGTTAGAGAACGAGGAGAGAGAAAAGACAGGGTTATCGACACTTAAAGTCGGGTACAACCGGGTGCACGGATACTACATCGAAGTCAGCAGAGCGCAATCCGAAGGCGCCCCTGCCCATTATGTCAGGCGACAGACCCTTAAGAACGCTGAGCGATTCATTACTCCCGAACTTAAGACATTCGAAGACAAGGCATTGTCCAGCAAGTCCCGAGCATTGGCGCGAGAACGGGAACTCTATGAGGGCCTGCTCGACACTCTCCTGGGCGAGCTTGCAACACTTCAACAGGCGGCAACTGCTATATCCGAACTCGACATTCTCACCAATCTTGCCGAGCGAGCTATTACCTTAAGACTTACCCGACCTCAATTGTCCGACGAACCCCTTATAGATATTCGCGAAGGTCGACATCTGGTGGTCGAGCAGATGCTTTCAGACCCATTCGTAGCCAATGACCTTGTATTGGACCAGAACCGCCGCATGCTTATCATCACCGGCCCAAACATGGGCGGAAAATCGACCTACATGCGTCAGGCAGCACAGATCGTTATTCTCGCTCATATCGGCAGCTTTGTACCCGCTGACGCTGCGACCGTGGGTGAGATGGACAGAATTTTTACCCGAATTGGGTCATCCGACGATCTGGCAAGCGGCAGGTCTACCTTTATGGTGGAAATGACCGAAACGGCTATGATCCTCAACAATGCCACTGAAAAAAGCCTGGTACTGCTCGATGAGATAGGCAGGGGCACATCGACTTTTGATGGTCTGTCTCTCGCGTGGGCTTCGGCCTGCCATATGAGTGAGAAGGTCAAAGCATTAACGCTGTTTGCCACCCATTATTTTGAGATGACTAACCTGCCGGACATACTGGAAGGTACATACAACGTACATCTGACTGCTCAGGAATTCGATGACCAGATAATTTTTATGTATACACTGAACGAAGGACCCGCCAGCCAGAGTTATGGTATTCAGGTCGCCAGACTCGCAGGTGTACCTAGCGTTGTCATCGAACTCGCACAGCAAAAGCTGCATCAACTAGAGTCGAGCGGTATGAGTAGTCCTCCGCAACAATCCGAGCTATTCAGCCAACCCTCTGAACAGCTAGAACAGAAGCTTGCCAAGGTCGACGCAGATAACCTGTCACCCAGAGAAGCACTCGACCTAATTTACCGGCTGAAAGGAGAACTTGACGACGATGGCTGATATTGTGCGTCGTGCAAAAACTGCTAGAATGCTGTCTTTCTCAGTGGCGGCCCTACACCGCTATAAGTAACAGCTAACAACTTATTTGTAACAAAAGGATCTGAAATATGACGTTTGTGGTGAGTGACGCCTGCATTAAGTGTAAGCACACCGATTGTGTAGAAGTTTGCCCGGTGGACTGTTTCTATGAAGGTCCAAACTTCCTCGTTATCCATCCTGACGAATGCATCGACTGTGCATTGTGTGAACCGGAATGTCCGGTAGATGCGATATTCTCAGAGGATGAACTACCTGAAGACGAGCAGGTCTTTCTTGAACTCAATGCTGAACTAGCCGAGACCTGGCCAAATATCACTGAGAAAAAAGAACCTTTGGATGACGCCGAGGAATGGGCTGAGGTTAAAGGAAAACTTGACCATCTTGAAAGATAACCGGGTTTAATCGGGCCCATTCCGAAAGCCCAAAAAGAAACAGGAAACGACCCGCGAATCGCTTCCTGTTTTTGAATCCCTTCCTTGCTTCCGTGCAGGCCGTGGTAGCCCAGTCTGTTTCCTCGTATTCCTTTTCGAGGTGGGTTGAATATAGGGTACTACACCCTTGTTAAGCAACCTCCTACACCATCTACCTATTTCACCCATATAGAATTAATCTTTTATTTTTCAATAGGTTAAATAAAATATGGGCTCGACTGTGGCAAATGTCCTACAAGCATTTCCGAGATGTCTTACACGGCCATCCCGCGCTAAGGAAGATACCTAAGCGGGTCTTCGGGACGGCCGTTCAATCTAATTTCAAAATGTAGCGTTTCGACGTTGGAAGCACTGGCGCCTACTTTCGCCAACATCTGCCCAGCCTTGACCGTTTCTCCCTCACTCACCCGAATTTCCTGGTTGTTACCGTACGCACTCAGGAAGCGATCGCTGTGTTTGACGATAACCAGTTTTCCGTACCCGCGAAGGTTACCGCCGGCATAGACCACTACGCCATCAGCTGCTGCATTAACGCGTTGTCCCGCGACACCTTTTATATCAATTCCTTTATTAATATTACCCTTAAGAGAAAATGGCTTGATTACCTCACCTCGAATAGGCCATTGCCACCCTGACTCCCCCTGGCTCTGAATATTTTTATTTTTTGTTACGACGCGAGGTGATTTCTTGACGACTTGCTGTTTATTGCTTTTCCGTTTTGACGCAGGCACCTGACCACGCAGCAGAATCTTCTGATCTACATAAATGGTATAGGGGGACTTAATATTGTTAGCTGCCGCCAGTGTTTTGTAGTCAAGATTGTAACGCCACGCGATCGAATACAGTGTGTCGCCCTTTTGCACGCGATGGAATTCACCCACGTTATTTCGACCAACGTCCCGAACCGGAACCGTGCCTGAATTACTACATCCTGCTAGCAGGACAACCAGAATAAATGTGATAACTCCACACGCGAACTTATCACTCACCATGTTGACCCACCGGTTCTGAGACTTAGGCCTGTTGGACATCGCTTTTTTTCGCGAACCAGTCAAGGCCAATTACCAGTACTACGCCAAACAAAACAGCGAGTCCAGCAGTCGTGATGTCCGCACTTTGCTGTGTCAGTAGTTCGTATGTCGACGGCAAAATAGGCTCCTGAATAAGCGGAATTTGACCGCCGTCTGACTTTAGGTGATAGCTCAAGGTATTTTTCCATGGCCACAATTTCGCCAAAGACCCCATCATAAAACCCGTCAGCAGTGCCAGAGTAGCATTGCGAAAATTCGCAAACAGTGCTGAGAGCGCATGCGAAAAGCTAACCAGACCAATCGCACACCCTGCACCAAGAGCAAGCAGGCTAAGCAGGTCAGCAGATTTTATGGCTTCTACAACGAATGCATACAATCCCAGTATAAGAAGAATAAAGCTCCCCGAGATTCCCGGGAGTATCCACGCGCAAACTGCAACCATCCCCCCAGCAAATAACGCGATGTAGGTAGGCTCGATTTCCAAGGGATCCAGATGCGTAATGACTAAGCCAACTACTACTCCTGACCCCAGAAACAAATAGGTTTGCAAAGCCTTAAGGTCAGTATCGCGGCTTACAACCCAACAGGAAGCAAGTACCAGACCAAAGAAAAATGACCATAGCCCTACTGGTTCGTGCTGCAGAAGGTAGCTAATCGCGTTAGCGAAAATGACGATCGCCACACCCATCGCGGCAAATAACAATGTAAGGAATGTCGCATCAGTGGATACCCATACAGCTTTGATACCCTTTTTACGCAGTTCAATGAATAAGACCGGAGTAAAGTGCTTTATGGCATTGACCAGCCGCTCGTATATCCCAGAGATAAACGCAATAGTCCCACCAGATACACCAGGCACGATTTCCGCCCCGCCCATAAGCAATCCAACAATTACTGCTCTCATGCTTTACCGCTAACCAATGGCACAAAATTTACGGTTTCAAGCACCTCAGTCTCAACACCTGCTGTCGTCCTGGTCACGAGAACAAGTTCCTGAGCATCCCCGACACCTAGAGGCACCACCATACGTCCGCCAACAACCAATTGTTCTACCAGATCTTCCGGAATGTGCATCGGAGATGCGGTGAGAATAATGCCGTCGAATGGCCCCCGCTCCGGCCAACCCATACCGCCATCAGAGTGACGGTAACTGATATTTCGTAACCCAAGCATCTTAAATCTGGAAGCCGCGCGTTCAATCATTCCAGATATGCGCTCAACGGTATAAACCTTGTCTACCAACTGAGCTAATACTGCCGCCTGATACCCCGACCCGGTACCTACTTCAAACACACTGGACATCGGTCCTTCCGCGAGCAACACCTCGGTCATTCGAGCGACGATATAAGGTTGGGAAATTGTCTGGTTAAAACCAATAGGCAACGCAGTATCTTCGTACGCCCGGTGCGCTAATGCTTCGTCAACAAACAGGTGGCGTGGCGTTGATTTAATCACCTCAAGAATCCGCGAATCGTTCACTCCCTGCTCACGCAACCGATCTATCAGTCGGTTCCTGGTTCTCTGGGAAGTCATCCCCACGCCCGATAAATCACTATTCACCATCTACTCCCAGTGATGCGTCTTTATAGTTCACCAGTTCCTTCAATAAACTGGTCGCATAGCTTCCTGCCGGTAAGGCAAAGGACAAGTACAAATCAGATTTATCCAGTCGCCAGTCAAATGATTCTGGTTTGACCACCATCCTACGTTGCCCTACCTTAACCTTAAGTCGCCGCAATCCCTCTACCCAAGCCACCTCATGAGGTTTCAGCAAATGTTCTCCTGGCTGAGGGTCTCGTGATCGACCGTACAAGGGTCCAAACTCGGGGATATCGCACGCCTCAATACAGGACCCGAGATACCCGTTGAACAGGTAAGAACGGGCCGTAGAAATGAGCATGTCTCTGCCAGCAACACTACGTTTCCCACTGACGAGAAAATCGTTAGTCTGGTTCAGGTTATCTCGGCCAAATCGCTGTTCCCCGCAGTAGTTCGGAAAGCCACCCGTTTTGATCTCGTTAATTCGTGATCCAATCGTTTCCTGATCACCAGGGTGCAGGCCGCTAACTCGAATATCAAATTGATTGCCCTTCAGATCACCTCTCCGTAGCTTACGCGAGTGCCTCGACACTGCGAGCAACTCGACACCCTCAATCATAAGATCATCCCAGGAGGGTTCTTCTTTCGGCAGATAACAACTAAACCACTGCTCGGAAACGGAATGCCTGTCTTTTCTTCCTGCGTAACCAACATCCATATGCCGAATACCACAAAATTCCGCTACCTGTCTTGCTACCCAATGAGTATTGGCATGTCGTTTTCTGATTTTTAGGTAGACATGCTCACCGCTGCCCACGGGTTCTTCCATCTCCAGTTCACGAACATAGAAATCTTCTGCAGACCTTTTAATTAGGCCGCACTGATTCAGAGGTTGATACTTCTGTACAAAACTAGTCGCAAAACAGGTCATAGCGGCTCCACCAGGACCACGGCCATCGCCGCCAGACCTTCACCACGTCCAATATACCCCATGCCCTCCGTCGTCGTTGCCTTGATATTTATTTTGTTTGGCGAAACCTTCAGAGCGTCGGCAATCACTTTGCACATGTCCTCAACGTAATTAGCAACCCTCGGAGTTTCTGCAAGCAGCGTCAGGTCCGCGTTACTGACTCGCTGGTGCCGCCCCTCAACAAGAGCCACAACGCTACCAAGTAACGTCACACTATCGATGTCCCTGTACGCGTCATCCGTATCCGGAAAGTGCCTGCCAATATCGCCCAGGGCCAGTGAACCTAAGAGTGCATCACACAGAGCATGCAAAAGCACATCACCGTCAGAATGAGCCTCTACTTGCCTGTCACTAGGAACGTCCACTCCACCCAGACGAATTTCAAACCCACCCTGCTCATCTCCAAACCGATGGGCGTCAAATCCCTGGCCTATGCGCATTCGCCATGCTCCATATAAAACTGAGCTAATTCGATGTCTCCGGGTGCAGTTATCTTGATGTTGTCTCTATGACCGGGAACCAGTAGCGGCTCGTATCCTGCGAGTTCGACAGCCTGAGATTCATCGGTTATCACCTGGTCACTCGCCATAGCCTGATCCATCGCCACGCGCAGCAGGCCATACCGAAAACTCTGAGGCGTCTGCGCCTGCCACAACCCTTCGCGATCCATCGTCTCCACTCCACCAGAAATATTGGACTTCAACGTATCTATCACCGGGACTGCAAGCAGCCCTCCTACTTCATGATTCGCTACCAATTCCACCAATCGAAGGATATCTGCGCTACGAACACAGGGCCGAACAGCATCGTGCACCAGCACTAGGTCCGTTGGATCCAAATCTAGTGACTCCAGGCCATTTAACACAGAAGCGCTTCTCAGATCACCACCAACAACCACCTCGCATGATTTAACACCATCGATGGAATCGTAATGCCGGTCATCTGGTGACACCACCAAAACTACGCGATCAGGTTTCAACGCCAGGAACTTTTCGAGCGTGACCTGAAGTACAGGTTTCCCTGAAAGCTTCATGTATTGTTTGGGAATCTCAGACGACATGCGACTACCTGCTCCGGCCGCAGGGATCACAACACAAACACCGGCCAGAGACCGCACTGCGTTCATACCCCCAGAATCTTATTCGTCAACTAGCAGGAAGAAAGTCTCATTTTGCTTGATTAAGCCAAAATCACTGCGAGCTTTCTCTTCAATCGCATCGAGGCCTGAACGGAGATCAATAATCTCTGCCTTCAAGATGGCATTTCTTTGCGACATAGAGCGGTTTTCTGACTGCATTCGCTGTACCTGGTCCATAAGGCCACTGGCGTGCGCGAGACTGCCTTCGCCAATCCACAGGCGATACTGCAGAGACACCGTTAATACCAACATGCTTGTTAGAATAACCTGTTTCATCGCTGAAACTCCGCCAGACCCTTATAGAGTGCAGAACATCGATCTTCGATGCGCAGCAATCTGTTGTATTTTGCCACTCGATCGGACCTACACAAAGAACCGGTTTTTATCTGTCCAGCAGCGGTCGCAACCGCAAGATCAGCAATAGTCGTATCCTCTGTCTCGCCGGATCGATGGGATATCACCGTTGAGTAGCCTGCCTCCCTCGCAATGCTGATTGCTTCCAGGGTTTCGCTAAGCGTTCCAATCTGATTAACCTTGATCAGAATAGAGTTCGCCACTCCTGCCTCGATGCCTTCACCCAGTATCTTGGGATTGGTTACAAACAAATCGTCACCGACGAGCTGAATCCTCTTGCCAAGCTTCCTAGTCAGACTTGCCCAACCGTCCCAATCGCTTTCATCCAATCCGTCTTCAATAGACAAAATCGGGTAGTTATCAACGAGTGAAACCAGGTAATCACCAAACTCCTCGGAATCAAACGATCTGGACTCGCCAGACAGTTCGTATTTCCCATCGGCGTAAAACTCGGAGGCGGCGCAGTCCAGACCCAGATAAACATCTTTTCCGGGCACATAACCCGCTTTATCGATGGCACTCACGATGGCTTCCAGGGCTGATTCATTACTTGGCAGGTTCGGTGCAAAGCCACCTTCGTCACCGACTGATGTACTGAACCCCTGCGCTGACAATACCGATTTTAAGGTATGGAAAACCTCAGCCCCGCAACGCAATGCCTCTGAGAAATTCGGCGCCGCCACGGGCAGAATCATAAATTCCTGAATATCGATGTTGTTATCCGCGTGCTCACCGCCATTCAAGATATTCATCATCGGAACGGGCATGCTGTATCTGCCTGGACTTCCATAAAGCTCCGCAAGGAACTCATATAGCTCCATATTGCGTGAACGTGCGGTTGCTGAAGCCGCGGCCAGCGATACCGATAGCATGGCGTTGGCGCCCAGGCTGGCTTTGTTCTCAGTTCCGTCCAGATCAATCATCAGTTGATCAAGTTCCTGCTGCTGATCGACTTCCCGCCCCAGTAATGCATCCCGTATCCTGGTATTAACGTTTTCTACAGCACGTAATACACCCTTCCCCATGTACCTCTGAGTATCGCCATCGCGCAACTCCAGCGCTTCCCGAGATCCAGTAGAAGCACCAGAGGGCACACAGGCAGAACCAATCTCACCCGACGCCAGTTCAACCTCGGCCTCAAGGGTGGGATTACCCCTCGAATCAAGAATCTCTCGCGCCCTGATATCAGCAATTTCAGTCACTTAGGCAATTCTCCGCTTTTACCGGGCCATCGATTTGTTTCAACAAACTGAGCAGGCCATACATTTGGCCCAGCGGCCAGGAGTTAGCTCCATCGCTCAACGCCTCGTCCGGGTTCGGATGGGTTTCCATAAAGAGTCCATGTACACCTGCACCTACAGCGGCCCTGGCCAGTACCGGGACCATCGACCGATCCCCACCGGATTTGCCTCCTTCGCCCCCCGGCAGCTGTACGCTATGGGTCGCATCAAAAACAACCGGACATCCCGTTTCACGCATCACCGCCAGCGATCGCATGTCAGAGACCAGATTGTTGTACCCGAAGCTCGCTCCTCGCTCACATACCATGATGTCGTTGTTACCGGTCGCGCGAGCCTTTTCAACGACAAACTTCATGTCCCAGGGCGACGCAAACTGGGCTTTCTTGATGTTAACCGGCAAACCACTAGCGGCAACTTTCTGGATAAAATTGGTCTGTCGACTTAGGAAGGCCGGTGTTTGAAGGACTGAAACAACATCCGCTACTTCGTCGATCGGTGTATCTTCATGGACGTCCGTGAGGACAGGAACACCGATTTCCTGTTTTACCATATCGAGTATTCTCAACCCTTCCTCAATACCAGGACCCCGGTAACTATCAAGACTAGTTCGATTCGCCTTGTCGAAGGACGATTTGTAGATCAGGTGGATATCCAGGTCATCGCAGATTTCCTTCAAACGTCCTGCGGTCTCTCTCGCCATATCTGCAGACTCAATGACGCAGGTACCCGCAATCAGAAACAAAGGTGAACGATCAGTTATCTCAAAACCGCAAAGATTCATTGCCACTCCGGCTACAATTAAATAGTGATTATAAGTCTTTTGCGTTAGCGCAACACTGACGAACTAGCCCCGCTCACGTTCCTTGTTCGCCGCCTCTACAAAACTTTTGAACAGAGGATGTCCTTGTCTGGGAGAAGACGTAAATTCAGGATGGAACTGACAGGCAACGAACCAGGGATGATCCCTAAACTCCATGACCTCGACCAATGAATCATCCCGGGATCGTCCCGCCACCTTTAGTCCGGCCTCCTCAAGCGAATTCACATATCCATCATTGACTTCATAACGGTGACGATGGCGTTCTTTCACTTCTACCGTACCGTAAATCCTATACGTCATGGAATCACAGGATAATTTACATTCCTGCTCACCCATACGCATGGTACCCCCGAGATCGGAGTCTTCATCTCTCAATATCCGATCTCCGTCTTCGTTAGTCCACTCAGTAATCAGGGCAATAACCGGGTAGGGCGTATTGGGATTAACCTCGGTAGAATTCGCGTTCTCCATCCCAGCAACATTGCGGGCAATATCAATAATCGCCGCGTGCAGACCGTAACAAATCCCCAGGTAGGGAATGCCTTGCTCCCTGGCATATCTGGCGGTGGCAATTTTGCCTTCAAAACCTCGCTCACCAAAGCCACCCGGCACGAGGATTGCGTCGGCACCCTCAAGCAAACAAACGCCTTTTTTCTCTACATCCTCAGAATCAAGGAACTCTATATTCACCTGAGTGCGGGTATGAATGCCTGCGTGCACAATCGCTTCATTCAGAGACTTATAGGCGTCAAGCAGATCCATATATTTCCCAACCATTTTGAGAGTAATGGTACGTTCCGGGTTCATCTGGGCCTCAACCACCCGATGCCAGTCCGAGAGATCTGCGGGTTCACACTCGAGATTCAGTTTATCTACTACTATCTGGTCCAGCCCCTGCTCATGAAGTACTTCCGGGACCTTGTATATGGTTGGCGTATCCACCAGGGAGATAACCGCCTGGGGCTCAACATTAGTAAACAGGGCGATCTTGTCAAAAGCACTCTTTGGAATGTCATGATCTGAACGAACAATCAAAATGTCCGGCTGTAACCCCATCGAACGCAACTCTTTGACTGAATGCTGAGTCGGTTTCGTCTTGGTCTCCCCAGCCGTCGAAATATACGGCACCAGGGTCAGATGCATCAGCAAGGCCTGTCTCGAGCCCAGTTCGAAACGGAGCTGACGTGCAGCCTCGAGGAAGGGCTGAGACTCAATATCACCCACCGTACCTCCAATTTCCACAATAGCTACATCAAACCCTTCCGCGCTAGCGGTAATACGGCGCTTAATTTCATCGGTAATGTGTGGAATCACCTGTATGGTAGCACCAAGGTAGTCACCTCGACGCTCTTTCGCGATCACATCTGCATACACGCGGCCCGTGGTGAAGTTGTTGTTCCGGGTCATGGTGGACTGGAGAAAACGTTCGTATTGACCAAGATCGAGGTCAGTTTCGGTGCCATCCGCGGTCACAAATACTTCACCGTGTTGCAGAGGGCTCATGGTTCCTGGATCGACGTTGATATAGGGGTCCATCTTCAACATCGTGACTTTAATACCGCGGGCTTCGAGAACAGCCCCCAGGGAAGCGGCGGTTATGCCTTTCCCTAGTGAGGAAACCACACCACCTGTGACAAATATGAAACGCGCCATTTAACTCCCATCGGACTACAGCTGATCATTTGGTATTACCAAGATGGGATTGTAGATTACCATCTCAGCAACGAACCCTCAATGTAAAAAGCATTAATGGGGCAGACTTTGGCACTCTTCGAACCAGAAAATGAGCCCTTTCCCATCAGGTTCAGCCAAATGATCAGATGACACAACGGGCTCAACCCTCCAGGCTCGAATGCCAGGGATCAGAATCAGCGAATCGCCACAATAGACCAGTGGGAGCTGAGCCCTGAGCCATGGGGGAATACCTGACTCCTGCATGATCTTCTTTAAGGGTCGCGTTTGTCCATTAACCCGCATCCTCTCACCGCCACGACGAAATCTTACCGAGAGATCTCCTGATATTGGAACACCACGCCCCAACTCCTGAGCAGAGCTCAATATACCAACATCTAAACTAAGGGGTGATTCATAATTCAACACAATAGGTTCATTTGGTAGCAGAAAATCTTCCTGACTTCTGAAAACCATCGAGTCTTTGAATCTCCTTATTTCACAACCCTGCCAGGAAACACAAGGCTCAGCAGATTCGTCAGCAAGAAGCACGTCAGATGAAACAGTGCGCAACACGCCCAGCGTTGGCAAAGGAAACCCTGCATTACTAATCCAGGCTCGCAGCAAATGCTCTCTTCTAAAAGAAGATAGCGCGAGCAGCTTATCGACACTTAACCCAACCGCAGACCTGCAATGCGCAAGATCTTTTTCTGCAACAGAATCAATTAGTTGTCTTACTTCACCATCTCTATCTACAGCTCGCAACAGTGTCGCACCTGCATCCGGCCAGCGTGCCTCAATCAGGGGAATGACCTTATGCCTTAGGTAGCCACGATCCAGAGACACATCAAAATTGCTGGAATCCTCTACCCATCTCAACCCTTTATCCGTACAGAATTCAACAAGACTTGATCGCTGGACATCCAACAGGGGTCTAAATAAACGCGCAGCGCCTACTGCCCTTGCACTAGGCATACCGACCACGCCTGCGACGGATGAACCACGCAATAAATTGAACAATACCGTCTCGAGTTGATCATCTGCATGGTGAGCCAGTAACAACAAGTCATCTTGCATTAGAAAATCTTCAAAAGCCTGGTACCTGGCGTTGCGGGCGTGTTGTTCAACACTACCTCCTTTCTCCACAACCACAGACATAAACTCAAAGGGAATTCCCAAAACCCGACATTGTTCAGCGCAGATTTTCTGCCATTCATCGGCGTCCGGGTGTAGTCCGTGATTGATGTGCAATCCGACAACTTGCTTATTCGTACTGGCTGCGAGAAGCAGGAGGCTTAGCGAGTCGGCCCCACCGCTATAGGCAACAACCAGCCGGTTTGCGGATGCAAGTTGCGACTGAATATCGTGTTTCTCCCAACGACTTTCAAGGGGGGAACTCATAGAATGGACACGCTAGTAGTGCAAATTCACTCGTTCGGGGCCGTAACGGTTCCGTAGATCCTGCATCAGATCGTCAGACGGCTTCACCCGCCATTCATCCCCAAAGACAACCTCAGCACTGGCTTCCATTCGACAGTATTCAACCACCACCGGACAGCCCTGACCATCGTATCCTTTGAACGGCGCCAGGATGCTTGCGAGTTCTTTGACAAAGTCCGGTGCCAAACTTTGTTGATCCACATTGAGCTTCAACTTCTTCACCGACTTAACCCGGGCCTGTTCCATACTGAGCACTTCCGAGGCTCGCATTTTCATGCCATCGGTAAAATCATCAATTGAGGCGGCACCCTTAACCATGATCACAGCATCCTTGTGCAACAGATCACGATTTTTCTCATACAGCTCTGCAAATACGCTGACTTCTACACGACCCGTTTTGTCGTCCAGTGTCAGAAAAGCAATATTTTCGCCTTTTCGGCTCTTCATAGTCCGCATTGCCACAACCAATCCCACTATAACCTGCTCATCTTTACCACTGCGTAAATCGACAATACGTGACTTGGCAAGAAACCTGAGTTCTTTCTGATACACGTCCAACGGATGCGCAGTCAGATATAGTCCCAGCGTTTCCTTCTCTTTAGTTAGTCTGTCTTTCAGAGATAGACACTGCAACGAGTCAAAGTGGTTATACCGACCCTGCTCACCAGAGGTCATCAACATATCCTCTCCGAAGAGATCCTGCACACCACTATCAAGGTTGCGTGCCTTTTGTTCAGCCAGTTTTACCGCATCAGACTGGTTGGCCAGCAAAAGCGCTCGACAATAATCGATGTCCTCATCTGAAGTCACCAATTCATCGAGCACTCCACTGCCTATCAAAGCTTCAACTGCTCGACGATTTACCCTTCGCGGGTCCACCCGTTCACAGAATTCATACAGATCATTGAACGCGCCACTGCGTTCTCTTTCAGAAACAATATCGTCTACGGGACCTTCACCCAGACCTTTGACAGCACCCAAACCATAGTTAATCTGACCATCCTCATCGGCCAGAAAACGATACTCGCCGTGATTGATGCTGGGCGTTTTTACCGTCAGCCCCATTGCCCGAGATTCATCGATATTTACCACGACCTTATCCGTATTCTGCATATCCGCGGAAAGCACTGCAGCCATGAAATCTGAGGGGTAGTAATGCTTCAGCCACGCGGTCTGGTAAGCAACCAGTGCATATCCCACCGAGTGTGGTTTATTGAAACCGTAGCCGGCAAACCGCTCCATCAGGTTAAAGATGTGATCCGACTGGTCTGCATCGACTCCATTTTTCGAAGCACCTTCAATGAATATAGCTCGCTGTTGTGCCATTTCCTCGGGTTTTTTCTTACCCATGGCTTTTCGCAATATGTCAGCCTCGGCCAGTGAGTAACCTGCCAGGACTTGCGCGATCTGCATCACCTGCTCCTGATAAAGCATGACGCCATAGGTACCCTCCAGCACATGCTCAAGACTTGGATGCAGGTAATCGACCTGCTCCACCCCGTGCTTACGCTTTACAAAATCATCAGCCAGTTGCATGGGGCCAGGTCGATAAAGTGCAACCAGTGCAACAATGTCCGCAAAGCGGTTCGGCTTAACTTTCTTGAGCATATCCTTCATGCCCCGGGACTCTAGCTGAAATACCGCAGTGGTTTTTCCCTGCTGCAGGTCTGCATATACCGCTGGGTCTTCGAGGGGAATGGCATCTATATCAATTGGCTTCTCTCCACGGGCAATACGCCAATTATTGATACGTTTTAGCGCATTATCGATGATGGTCAGGGTCCGCAAACCCAGGAAGTCAAACTTAACAAGCCCTACCTGTTCCACATCGAGCATGTCGAACTGGGTCATCACATTGCCACCCGCTGCATCGCAGTAGACAGGGGTAAAATCAGTCAGGCATGTCGGCGCAATGACGACACCACCCGCGTGTTTGCCTACGTTGCGGGTCAGACCTTCGAGTTTGAAGGCCATTTCCATGATCTCTTCCGCCTCATCGCTGCTGGCAACAAACTCGGCTAACGCAGGCTCTTCCTCCATGGCTCTTTCCAGCGTCATTCCCGGCTCAAACGGAATCAATTTTGACAACCGATCCGCCAGGCCATAAGGCTTACCCTGCACTCTCGCCACATCGCGCACGACAGCTTTGGCCGCCATGGTCCCAAACGTAATAATTTGCGATACTGCATCTCTACCGTACAGCTCTGTTACATGCTGGATCACGCGGTCTCGACCATCCATACAAAAATCGATATCAAAGTCCGGCAATGACACACGCTCAGGGTTAAGGAAGCGCTCGAACAAAAGGTCGAACTCAAGTGGGTCAATATTGGTAATCAGCAATGAATAGGCAACAAGCGAGCCTGCACCAGAGCCTCTTCCAGGTCCGACAGGTATGTCGTGATCCTTAGCCCACTGGATAAATTCCATAACAATAAGAAAGTAACCGGAAAAACCCATCTTGGTTATAACAGACAGTTCATAGTCCAGTCGTTCGTCATAGGCACTGCGATCAATTGAATTGTCAGTTCGCGAAAGCCTGTCATTCAGACCAGCCTTCGTAACTTCAATCAGGTAGGACTCTGGCGTGTAACCCTCCGGCACTGGGTAGGCCGGCATATAGTTGTTACCCAGGTCAAGGTCAACATTACAACGTCGCGCAATCTCAATTGTGTTCTCAACCGCCTCCGGAATGTCTGCAAACAATTCCATCATCTGCGCAGGCGTTTTCAAATATTGCTCGTTGCTGTAGCGCCTTTCCCGGCGCGGGTCATCAAGTGTTCTGCCTTCGTGTATACAGACACGTGCCTCATGCGCTTCGTACTCATCTTGGTCTATAAATCGAACATCATTGGTTGCAACAACCGGACATCCCAGCTCGACTGCCAGATCAACTGCACCTGCAATGTAGTCCTCCTCGCCATCGCGGCCAGTCCGATGTAACTCCAGGTAGAAAGCGTCTGGAAATATACGCATCCATTCTCTTGCGAGATCCGCCGCACCCTCCGTTCGACCTTCCAGGAGTGCACGTCCAACATCACCCTCTTTCCCTGCAGAAAGCGCAAGTAAGCCATCAGGTTGCGCCGCGACCCATTCTCTTTTAAGACAAATATGCCTCGCGTCCTGTCCGTCGGTATAGGATCTAGATACCAGTTCGCTCAGGTTTCGGTAACCGGTTTCATCACGTGCAATTAGCACGAGTGGGGCTGGATCGTCATTTTCCCTCTGTGGGGCAATCATGACGTCAGCCGCAACGATCGGCTTTACGCCCGACTCCTGTGCAGTCTTGTAGAATTTGACCAGGGCAAAAAGATTGTTGTGGTCGGTGATGCCAACTGCCGGCATGTTGTTATCAGCAGTCGCCTGTATGAATGGTTTGATTCGAACAATGCCGTCGCTAAGCGAGTATTCTGAGTGAACTCGGAGATGAACGAAGGTCGGATTCATTGCGCCGTGTTTGAGGTCCCTGTTGAGTCTAGAGTTGAGTCTAGAGTTGAGTGAAGAGCTGAATAAACGGACTAGGCACTAGTTTATACGATGCGGTTGACGCACTAAAGAAATAAACGAATTTCCGGACAAAATGCGCGCTCAGGCAGCTTGTCTCAGGTCCGTGTTCCAGAGAAATTGGCATTGCCAAAAGCGCCGAGCTGGATGACGCCACTAATAGAATCTCCATCCACTGTCGCAGAGCAGATCAGGTGCAGTGGCATTGGGCGTGTTAGATCCATTTCCCAGGTGACTTCGCTGCCATTTGCAGCACCTCCGGTAAACTCCTGAGAGACATCGTCTGAATGGAGAGAACCGGAAACCACGTCATCTGCAACATCCAGGTTTAGTGTCGCTTCCCTGTCACCCAGCGGAGAATTAATCGTTACTTGAAAACTGCCCGCAACACTCATCTGTAGTCCTTCTACTGGAAAAAGCGAACCGTATCCTATCGCGCAACGCAAAGATACTCATCCGAATGTCGGAACCCAACTTGCTTGTCGGCTCACCCCATGCAAAAGTGGGACTCGACTAGTGCAAACCTGCAAACGAAATGGAATTGATTTACTTTGGCGTTGGTATAGGAATTATGATGGGTCTGGGAGTATTCTTTCTTTTCATTCTTCCCGCTCGACGAGAAAAAGATCAGGATTAGCCGCGCCGTTCTGAGATAACGAGCTTAATGACCTCTCGTTCCTGTGTCATATCAATCTCACTGGAAAACACCTCATAGTCATCCGGCGATGCATTCGCGATACCCGTTTCGGAGATTCTCGCCACTAATTGGACACGATCAAAGTCATTAAGGCTCATCCCCTGCATCATCGCCTGAGCAGGCGTCAGCGTTACCAGTGTTGGTAAATTCGCTACCGTTAATCTTTGCACTGCCAGAGGCATGGGTGGCCCGCCAAAGGCACGGGCGTATACGTAAACCGCATCATTAGGTCCCGCTTCCACACCACTGCCAAGCTCCACAAGCACCTTGAGAACTCGACCTGCCGTCGCGACCCGACCTGGCGCTTCCACCATCTTTGGTCGCTCTCCGGTAAGGCGGGTAATGGCCTGTTGCAACAGCGTGGCGCGCTCTCCTTCGGCAGTCTTAAGGGCACGCCGAAACAACGCAACGGCGGTTTCGGTGTCTCCCTGTCGATAGGCGTGCATTGCACTAAATTCAAGCATCTGGAGATTGTTAGGGTCTAAGGCCAGCGCCTGTTCAACTGCTGTCTGCACACGTGGAGAGAACCTTTGCCCATCAGCGAAAAAGACCGATTCCGCATAAAAAGCAGCGAGACCGGCATCCTGCGGAAACTTCTTTATCAGATGGTGGAATGCACGGGACGCCTGCTCGAATTCGGATAAGTTGCGCCAGGATTGCGCCAGTAAAAACCAACCGCGATCGTTATCAGGTTGCTGCCGTAAACTTTGCGCCAGTTTTTCCACGGTCGCTCGCATTTCTGATACATCATGCGGGGTTGCCACCTGAATCTCTTCGGTCAGGAGAAAGTCATTGATTGATCCAAGGGAAAATCCGAAATCTCCATATAGCGCCACACTGAGCAGGACCACAAACCCGGCAGCCACAGCGGGGATGCGAGATTCAGTGCGTACCGGCTCCAGTTCGTCACCGGCGTCTGATAACAGTACTAGTTGAAGCTCCTTCTCCAGTTGAGCGAATTCCTCACCACTGATCTCCCCTGTGCTGAGGCTTTCTTCCAACTCGGCGATACGGTCTCTATATAACGAGACATTCAAGCCCATCCTGTTCGTGTTACCCGCGTTTCGGCCGAACCACATAGGTGCAACGACAAATCCAAAGGCAACGAAGCAGAACGCTATAGCGACTATCCAGAAAGTTAGCACTAGTCCGAGTCCTCGCTATGAGCCGTCAGAATTTCTTCAAGCTGTTGCGTATCCACATCTTCGACAATCTGCTGGCGACGGTGTCTTACAATAAGGACGAGGATAACCACTGCAATGGCAAGAAAAAGCAAGGGTCCAAACCAGAGCAGCATGGTAGCGCCTGTAACCCTGGGACTGTAGAGAATAAAGTCACCATATCGCTCGTGCATAAACGTCAGGATTTCATCGTCGCTCTTGCCTTCCAGTAATAAGCGATGAACCTCACGACGCAAATCCTTTGCGATCATTGCATCGGAACCAGCCAGGTTGGTATTGAGGCATTGAGGGCATCGAAGCTGATCAATAAGGTCATGATGACGTGCCTGTAGTTCCTCATTCGGAAACTGATAGGCGTCAATGGCCGCCAGACTTGACGACACACTCAGAAACAACGCGACAAGGAAAGTAAATCGGGTCATCCCGGACTATCCCTCAAAACTGAAATCACCGGCGCAAGCGTCCGCTGCCACACTGACTTGGTTACAGCGCCCACGTGTCGAAATCGAATTACACCTTCTGTGTCGACTACGAACGTCTCTGGCGCGCCATACACCCCCAGATCAATCGCCAGACGACCCTGATTATCAACGAGATGAAATACATAAGGGTCGCCGTGCCTGACCAACCAGGCCCGGGCTTTCTCAGAATCGTCATTGTAGTTAACGCCGATAATGGGTATGCCTTCGTCTCGGGCAATTCGAGTCAACTCAGGGTGCTCCACAAGACAGTTCGGACACCAGGTCGCCCATACATTTACCAGCGCAATCTTTCCATTGACGTCTCTGTTATTTCTCGTGCGTCCATCCTCATGCAGGTCCGCAAGATTAAACTCAGGAAACGGCTGATCAATAAGCTGCGACGGCAATAGATTCGGGTCCTTGAGGCTAAAGCCATAGCCCAGTAATACGACCAGCATTATAAAAACGAAAAGAGGAATCAGTAGACTCTTATTGAGGGTCATCCGAGCGGAATCCCATCCTCAACCGACATCGATTGCTCTGACTTGTTCTCCTTCTCGCGCCTGCGTGAACGTCTATAGCGTTTGTCAGCAACAGCCAGCGCGCCACCAAGTGCAATGAGTAGACCACCAATCCATATCCACCGTACAAAGGGCTTCACGTGTACCCTCACCGCCCAGGCAGATTCACCGACAGGCTCACCTAGGGCAACATACAAATCCCGGAAGATTCCAGGATCCATATCCGCTTCCGTCATCACGCTCTGACTGGCCGCATACAGCCGTTTCTCGGGGTATAGCGTGGTTACTGCCTCGCCACCTCGAGTTACCAGGATCTCTCCCTGATCCGCCACATAGTTTGGACCGGTTACATTACGCATACGCACAAACTGAAACTCATACCCCCCCAGAGACACCAGGTCTCCCGGGACCATACGAACATCTTTTTCGGAACTGAAGTAAACGGTACAGCATATTCCAATCATGCTGATTACGATTCCACCGTGTCCGAGCAGCATCCCGTAGTAAGCCAACGACTGAGAAAAGATCGCTCGTAACTTCTCGCTCTTGTTACGGATACGTCTCGCAACGTCTTCAACAAGATTTACCGTAATCCAGCAGGCCACTGCCGTGATTACGACGACTGGTAAGACAAAGGATGCAAAAATCAGCGAAAGCACACTCACCGCGACGAGCGAACACGCCATATAAACAATCTGACGTCGCGGATCGAGACCCGATGCGGTGTTTTTCCACCGCGACCGTGGACTGATTGCCATAAAGAGAAAAAGCACCATCACAATGGGTACAAAAACAGTCGCGAAATATGGAGGACCTACCGATAGTTTGTCTCCGCCGGTTACCGCTTCATACGCGAGCGGATACAAGGTACCCAGAAGCACTGCACCGGTTGCAACGACCAGCAACAAATTATTCACCAGAATAAGCGCTTCACGAGAATTCCAGGTGAATATCGCATTGCTCTTAATACCCTGCGCTCTAAAGGCATACAGTGTCAGCGAGCTACCAATGACGATGACCAAAAAAATCAGGATATACATACCTCGCTGGGGATCCTGGGCAAATGCATGTACTGAAGTGAGCACACCCGAACGTACCAAAAACCCGCCTAACAAACTCAGAGAGAATGCCGCAATAGCCAGCAATACTGTCCAGGTTTTGAATACGCCGCGTTTCTCTGTAGACGCCAGGGAGTGAATCAACGCGGTGCCAACCAACCAGGGCATAAACGACGCATTTTCCACCGCGTCCCAGAACCACCAGCCACCCCATCCCAACTCGTAGTAGGCCCACCAACTCCCCAGCGTAATGCCGATTGTCAAAAACGCCCACGCGATATTCGTCCAGGGTCTCGACCACCTTGCCCATGCCGTGTCCAATCGGCCACTCCACAAGGTGGCTATAGCGAAAGCAAATGGCACTGCAAAACCAACATATCCCATATACAGCATGGGAGGATGGACTATCAGACCGAAGTCCTGCAGCAGAGGATTGAGGTCATTACCTTCACTGGGAAATACGGGCAAAGAGCGTTCAAAAGGATTTGACGTAAATAGCAAAAACAGTATGAAACCGACTGCGAGACCACCCAAAATTGATAACACTCGAGCGCGCATATCCAGGGTCAGATCACGGCTGAACAACGCCACGGCAAAAGTCCAGGTACCAAGGACCAATGTCCACAACAGGAAGGACCCTTCATGTGCACCCCAAACTGCAGACACTTTGTATTGCAATGGCAACGCTGAATTGGAATTACGCGCAACATAGTTAACCGAAAAATCATCAGTAACGAAGGCATAGGTCAGCGCAACAAAGGAGATAAGCAGAAAGACAAACAGGCCCGCGGAAATCGATCCGCCAGTTTGCATCAGCACAAGATTACGAGAGAAAACACCCCATGCCGGTAGCAGCATGAGGACGAATGCCAGACCTAATGAAAGAATTAAACTAAAGTGTCCTAACTCCGCGATCACTGTTTGGCCTCCGCGTGCGCCTTGTTAATTACATCCGCAACTTCCGGAGGCATGTAGTTTTCATCGTGCTTGGCAAGTACCTCTTCCGCCAGGAACACGCCGTCTGCTTGTAACCTGCCCCTTGCAATAACTCCCTGGCCCTCACGAAACAGGTCAGGCAAGATTCCCTCGAATTGGACCTTATAATCAGATTGTTGCAGGTCACTCACCACAAAACTTACCTTCAGGTCTGTCGTGGATCGCACCACGCTGCCTTCACGAACCATCCCACCCGCTCGAATCAACTGATCGCGTGGCGCCTTGCCGGAAACGATCTCCTCCGGCGAATAAAAAAGATTGATGTTTTCGTTCAGCGCCATCAGCGCAAGACCAACTGCGGTCCCGGCGCTCACCACGAGAAATAAAACCAGGAATAGCTGGTTCCGTCGATGGGGTTTCATGCGACCAAATTTCACAATTTTCCTTCCCTGGCTATTCGCTGTTTGTTCAGCGCGATTACCTTCCGGCGCATGAGAATGGGTTGAATAACGTTATAGGCGATCACCAACGTAGCTATACCGTATGCGCACCAAACGAACTGCCCATGACCTCCCATATGCATAAATGCACCAAAACTTTCGAATATCATAGCGATTGTACCCACTGAGTCCCATACTCACGATTCAAAATTTCGGTTCTTATACGGACCGCCCACACACTAAAGAAAAACAGGTAAAAACCCAATACCATTACCAACAGTGGCAACCACATTTCGATCGGCATACTGGGTTTTTCCGTAAGAGAAAAACTGGAAGGCTGATGCAGGGTGAACCACCAATCCACAGAGTATTTGATTATTGGTAGATTTATCAAGCCAACAACCGCAAGCATGGCTGTTGCTCTTCCCGCAGACTCCCTGCCATCCATGGCAGAACGCAGCGCGATAACACCTACATATAGAAAAAACAGTATCAGTGTTGAAGTCAGCCGGGCATCCCATACCCACAAGGTTCCCCAGGTTGGCTTTCCCCAAATCGCACCAGTAACTAGCGCGAGGAACGTCAGCGTGGCCCCAATGGGTGCCGCACACTGCAGAGCAATATCCGCGAGCTTTATACGCCAGATCAGAAAAACGGCACCGGCAGCAGCCATCATCATATACCCGGATTGAGCAAGGATCGCCGCGGGCACATGGATATACATTATGCGCACGCTATGACCCTGCTGATAATCCTGGGGCACAAACCCCAGCGCCCAAACAGTACCCGTCACCAAGAGGACCCCCGCCAATGCAAACATAGCGGGCAACAGGAATCCCGAAATCTCATAAAAGGATTTCGGCGAACCAAGCCTGTGAAACCAGCCCCACATTTTATTTACGCCTTAAGAAATGTGAAATTTTAGCAATCATATACATCATTGGCTCAACGAGATTCGAATGCTCATCTGTGTTGCCAGGGGTGCAAATCCGATACTCAACACCAGCAGGGCAGCAAGCCACAGCGCATGTCCAGTATAGGAATGACCAAACACAGCGCTTTCAACCATGGCAGTCCCGAGAATCAATACAGGTATATATAGTGGCAGAACAAGTATCGCGATCAACACACCTCCCTTTTTTAATCCAAGGGTTAGCGCGGCGCCGATCGAACCTATCAGCGTCATCGTTGGAGTCCCAAGCAACAAACCGACTGCGATAGCAATCATCCCCTCAGTGTTTACGTAGAACATCATAGCGAACAGCGGGCTCATCAACGCCATCAGGAAACCACTGACCAACCACTGAGAAATAACTTTCCCGAACACAACTACCAACAACGACTGTTTCCCAAGAGCAATCTGCTCCAGCGTCCCATCATCAAAGTCACCCTTGAGCATGACATCAATGGACAAAAGCGTGGCCAGTAAAACCGCGACCCAGATTACACCCGCTGCGATGCTACTCAGCACAGCTTCAGACGGCCCGATACCCAGGGGAAACAAACTGATAACAATCAGAAAAAATACAAGCGGGTTTAGAATATCTGCCGGTTGTCGAAAATGCAGCAGTAAGTCCCGCCTTATGGTCGCCAGCAAAATGTTCATCGAGCGAGCTCTAGTTTCTGCATATTTTCTATCGACACTTCAAGGTGCGATGCGAACACCACCACGCCATCCCCAGCGAGATGTTCATTGATGCGCTGAGTAATTCGCAGCACTCCATCCGTATCAATTGCGGTAAAAGGCTCGTCCAAAATCCAAACGGGGTTATCGAGCAAATACAATCTAGCCAGGCCAACTCGACGACGCTGACCTTCCGACATGGCACCGCACGCAACAGTCTCAAAGCCATTCAAAGACACCTGGCTCAATGCCTCATCTATTTCATCTCGCGAGACGTTCTGGCCATAGAGATTCGCAGCCCATAGAAGATTTTCACGCGCTGTCATCAGATCCTTAACACCGGCTCGGTGTCCACTGAATAGCGGGTAATCCTCCAGGTCCCACTCCACTTCACCATCAAACTCTTCGTAGAGCCCTGCAAGGATACGCAACAAAGTACTCTTGCCAGCACCATTGATTCCACAAACCTGTAGTGCCGAACCTCGATCGAGAGAGAAAGACAGTTCCTCAAACAGGACTCTATGATCCCGCTTGCATGTTATTTTTTTTGCCTGAAGCATGCATGAGCCCAAAAGCTGGATCACCATTATACCGACTCAAACAGCAGCGAGTATAAATAACGCCTTCCGGGCACAAACTAATATGTATAATCGCGCTTCTCAATTTTTTCGATCGGGACCGCCATGCTGTTTAAAAATGCCTTTGTCTACCGCCTCACTCAGAATCTGGAGTCTCACGGTGAACCTTTGGCAAAACAATTACAGTCACGCGAGTTTGCTCCATGCAGTGGCATCAGGCCATCAAGCTTTGGCTGGACATCGCCATTGGGTCAGGAAGGTCCTCTCATCCACGAAGTTGGGGGTTGCATTCTTTTATGTGCGCGCCGGGAAGAGAAGGTAGTACCCTCAAGTGCCATTAACGATTTAATGAGGGAAAAGATCGAGCGACTACAAACCATTGAAGGCAGATCGCTTAACAGAAAAGAAAAGCAAAGAATAAAAGAAGAAACAACGGTTGAACTAATCCCTAGAGCGCTACCCAGGTCAAAACAGATAATGGGATACATCGCGCCTCGCGATGCCCTGCTGGTCATCGATACCACCTCGGCAGCTGAGTCCGAATTGTTTATCGACTGCCTGCGAGATTCGCTAGGTACTTTCCCGGTAGTACCCCCTCAGGTCAGGGAAAAACCAACAGACCACTTTACCCAGTGGTTACTCACGAGGGAGTTACCGGATAATCTCGGGCTGGGTGATCAATGCGATCTGATGGATCCTGAAACGGGTGCCAGCGTAAGCTGTCGACATCAGGACCTGGGGACCCGTGAGATTCGAAACCATATTGAAGCAGGTAAGATCTGTACCAAGATTGGTATTCGCTGGCATGGAGAACTCCAGGTCACCATTGACAAAGATCTGGCACTCCGACAACTGAAAATGGAATCAAGCGATATACCCGACGATGATCCTATCGCTCAGCTGGACGCAGCGCTGGTCGATACATCCATGACCCTGGCAAGATTTCTTCCGGAACTATTCACCGCGCTAGGGGGCGAAACGAGCCCCGATTAATGTCGCTGTACAACCCGTCGGGGGCCATGCCTTCGTACTTCCTCACGTCGCTCGAAGTCGACAACGCTAATGCTGGATCGTCGCTCCAGCGACAGACGATCTTCACCGCGACGTTCTGACGCCGATCCACTGTCGCTTTCATCGCCAGCATCCGGACTCTCGAGATCGTGGGATATGGTTTCAATAGCCCCTTCGCGCACGGTAATGGCTATCTTCACCTCTCCGGCCAAGAATATCGTAGTACGGTCTTCCAATAGCGCCGACTCATCATGAACTTCACGACCGTTGACTGTCGTTCCATTACTACTCGTGTCCTTCAGGCAGACTCGACCGTTCTGCACAAATAACTCACAATGATGCCGGGAAATGTGACCACTGGGAATGCAGATATTACAGTCCGCTCCACGGCCAATGCGCAGGGGTAGACTGACTCCTCCATAGGAAAAGCATATGCCATCTTCCAGGCGAATGGTTACTACCCGTTCTCCTGGTTGCGACTGGCTTCCGGACGACCTGAGTACTGTTTCATCGTTATCCAAAACGACGCTCCACCTCTTTCTGAGTGGGTTTACACATATTTAATGCTACGCCAGGACGTTTTCTATTCTGTGACACAGTTCACAGTTTTACAGTCAGAAACTTGCTCGCCAAAAATCCAGTACAGCCCTGTTTTTTTTGGGGTTTCAGCGATTTCTTGTTCCCAGCCGCAACTTCAGTTGGATGATAAAACACCACAACTAGACCAGTTAGTTTAGATTTTTTAGTAGAAAATCAACGGTTAAGAGGTGGCGTTACTCCCCGCCCTCTCCCCTAGCACAGACTTTGCCACCGTTGCAATCGATCGAACTCAAGCAGTTCGTGCTTTTAGCTATCGCTCGCTTCATTAAGGGGCGTGAACTTGAACTTCTGCCCGCCAACCGCAGCTTCGAACATCAGACCGCCCAATGCGTGGAGAAACACAGCGGTACCTCGATTGTACGAAGTCTCCACATGCCCTCCGGTAGAAGATCCCGCACTTGCCCCCGCTGTATCTCCTACCGTGCCTGTCTGAGCCTGTGCACCAACGGTAATCGCAACTGCCGACGCGCTGGCATCAAACTCATAGGTACCCCCAATGAATTCTTCAAACGCCCGCCGGTCCTTAAGAAAGATGATCTCACTGAATGCCTGCCCGCCCATCTGTAGTCCAACCGATAGCTTCCTCAAGGTTATCGTTCCCACCACCTGATCATCGACGTAAACCTTGCCCTTGCCATAGGCGCCACCTATAACGACAGCACCTTTTCCCACCGTGGGGAAAACAGCAAAGCCATACGCACTCTCGAAAAACGGTTTGACGTTCGGTGACGACTCAAAGAGATCAATCGTTCCGTTGTACTTATCAGCAAAAGCTGGAAGGGAAAAAATCAATGACGCACATATCGCACGAAGTAATGTCATAAATCACTCTCCAAAACACGTCTCTAGTTGTTTAGAGGCCAGCCACTCTGCAACAGCAGACTGTTCGTCGCTCTCCAGTTGTTCCTTCTCATGCAGAATCATTTGACGAGACTGCTCGGGGTAAGCCCGGGTCAGGTAGCTCACATCCTCGCCGTAGATATTAGCGTGAAACGCCTTGGCTCCTGCGTTTACTGCAGCACTATTACCCGTGACATAAGGCGCGTAGGTATCCTTCATTTCGTCCAGGACAAAATTCGCAAAGGGCGTCGACTCCGGAAACGGAACCAGATCGCCCGTGCCATCCCAATCAGCGGCATTGTCAGCCCAATCAGTTACCCGTGGATAGTTAGCCATCATCTTTTTAGGTGTTGGGTCATTGTTGGTATGAGCCCAAAGTCCACCCAACACGATACAATCTACCGCTGAAGGCCTGTCTCCAAGCAAATATCGAGATTCCTTGAGTTGTTCGTCCATTGCTTCGACTATACGAACGTATTCAAGTTCCGCCTGCTCCTGCTGTATTTCACTTTCGGTACCAGTCGCCCTGCACGCCCTTGGTCCCCAGCTTCGCACGACGGCAGCCGCGTCCAGGTCCCCCAACGCGATCTCCATCGAAGCGTACTGCGCACTCTCTTCATAGTGCCATCGATAATGCACCATGGTGCGAGCAATCCACTCATCAAAATATTCCTCCACGATGTGCGTCAATACACCCAATGGACCGGGCAGGAACATTTCGCGCCCCGGGAACCGGGCATCAAGCATCCGCATGATGGGCGTCGTGTCCGCAATCATCCAGTTCTCAGGCGTATGTAGAACGGGAACCTGGTGAGTCCCCGATCTTGTTTCGATCAGCTCCGGATCGTTCTCTCTTTTCTCAGCAAATGTGAAATCAGCGCCGTAAAAAAACATAGCGGCCTGAAGCTTACGACTGAAATAAGAAAGCGGTCCTCCGTAGATGGTGTAGTGCTGACTCATTTATCCATTCACTGTTATTTCGAGCTCACCTACCCCGGCGAGGCTTGCCCTAATGTCATCGCCTCGAGAGATCGGACCAACGCCCGCTGGAGTTCCAGTAAAGATCAAATCACCTGAACGCAGACTGAATAACGTAGAGAGCCGGGATATCACTTCCGGCACCTTCCATATCAATTGATTAACGTTGCCGTCCTGACGAATCTCGCCATTGATACTTAGGGAGATAGCCGCATCGTTAATCTCGCCACTTTCCTCTATGGGGACAATTTCCGAACAGGGTGCCGCGTGGAGAAATACCTTCCCGGCTTCCCACGGTCGACTCTTTTCTTTGGCCTCAGCCTGCAGATCCCGCCGTGTCATATCGATACCTAGCCCATACCCGTAGACCAGACTCATTGCATCTTCCACCGATACATCTCGCCCGCCCCGGGCCAGGGCCACAACAAGTTCTACCTCATGGTGTACGTCCGAAGATAAGGGAGGGTATTCCATCTCACTACCACTACTGAGTACTGCGTAAGCCGGCTTCATAAAGAAAAAAGGCGGCTCCTTATCAGGGTCGCCTCCCATCTCGACGGCATGGTCAGCGTAGTTCCTTCCCACGCAATAGATCTGATGTACAGGAAAGATCCCCCCTCCCTTTACCGCCAGTTCAGTAGTCTTAGGCGACTCAATTACGTAACTCATAGGTGCTCCCGGACAATAGCAGCGCGTAGTTTACTAGAGGCACAACATCTACGCGACCGACTGCTTGCGGAGTACCGACATCATTTCGACCGGAGCGCCCTGACGCAACAGATGACCATCAGCCATCTCGAGAATCAGGTCATACCGCTCAAGGCTCTCCAACCGGTGAGCGATGGTAATCACCGTCTTATCCGCTAGCACGGTGTTCATCAATCGCTGCATTTTTTCATCACTCTTTCGATCCAGCGAACTCGTGGGTTCGTCCATCAGAATGTATTGTTTGTCGAGCAGTATCAGCCTAGCAATGCATAGGAGTTGCCGCTCACCCACGCTATAGTCTCTGCCTCCTTCCAATACGTTTGCATCAAGGTCTACATCAAGCCCAACAACCCTTAGCACCTCTCTAAGCCGATCGTCAGAAACGTCACTTAGTTCTCCAGCGAGATTAAAGCGAATAGAGCCGGAAAAAAGATAGGGGTCCTGCGGACCCACGCCAAACTGACGCCTCACGCTGTGTATATCAACATCGAAGATCGATTGACTTCCGACACGTATGTCTCCGTCATAGTGATAAACCATACGAAACAGTGCTTGCATCAGACTCGACTTACCTGCACCGGTGCGGCCAACAATTCCCACCTTTTTGCCTTCCAGAATTCTCAACGAAAGATCATCAAGAATAAGCGGCGAGTCATGACGATAGGACATTGAATAGTGCTCGAAAACAATATCACCGGATAGCTCACTCTCAGCAGGGCCACCTGTCCTGCCTATTCTTGACTCCTCCTCTGTTTCTTTGGGTAGGTCAATCATGTAAAAAGCCCGCCGCGCATAGGATGCGGTTTCACCCAGGAATGACATGTCCCACGCCAGACCGAAGAAAACGCTGTTTAGATTAAATACCGCCGTGATAATGACTGCGGCCAGCACCGTGCTAATGAGTCCTGCATGCAGGCCATAGATAAGGAACGCATAAACGATAACTGCGTATCCAGCAGAGATCATTCCCATCCAAAGCATTCCCCAAGCATTCAGGAAAAGCTGGATGTTTAACGAGTCACCGTATGGCTTATGTATTCTGTCCAGCAGGTTTTTCTGCTTGTTATATAGACGAAATATTGTGCGACCTTCAATAAGATCGGTTTCCCGATGAAGGGCCTCACCAATTTTTACGGCCCGGATTTCCCGAGAGTGACTTAACATGGGTGCAAGCTGTAACTGCAGAGCTACATAAAGCATCACAACAGGAATAATCAACAATCCGGCAATTGGATTTGCCAGCATTATCAACAGTCCGATACACAACACCTCAGCTAAACCGTTGGTTGTATCACCAAGCGAGACCACGCCACCTATGCGTAGCACGCCGTAATCTCCAAGCAATCGGTTGATTAACCGACCTGACGGATTTTCGTCGAAAAATGTCGTTCTTACGTCGAAAACAGACTTCATCATATCCGCATGAATACTTTGCGTAGACCACTGGCCAGAAAGTTCGAATAGCATCCAGGCACCAATACGTAAAAGCATCGCGAACACTGTCAGCGTCAGCAGCGTAGATACCGTAAGCGGAAAGACCAGGCCCCAACCCAGAATATTATGTTGAACCGTGCATGCGGCATCGTCCACACAGGAAACAAGCTCTCCCAGGAACCAAAGGAAATAAGGTGGCAAAGCAGCCGCCAGGAAAATAACCAGAACTGTCGGCACAAAAATCTTTCGTAACAGCGTCAGGCTCTGCACATAGCGGTACATGGTACTGACGTTGTTTTGCTGCGCCGATACCTCCTCGCAGTGACAAAACTCTTATGATTCATTGCGCACCTCCTCATCAATTTCCCCCGCAGCCAGGTGCTGCGAGAACTCCGAGTGCGGATCACTCATCAGGACCTTTGGGACCCCATCTTCAATGACACGACCTGCCTCCAGAACCAGTAAACGACTGGTTTGACTTAATTCACTCGGCTACAGAGCAGAAAACCGGATACCTGTAACAGGTTACCCATGAGAACCTCCTCTGTTTCCGTGTCCACCGCGCTCAGCGGATCATCCAGCACCAGAAACTGCCTGCCTGAATACAGTGCCCTTGCGAGATTGACGCGTTGCTTCTGTCCACCCGATAGATTCACACCTGTCTCGCCTACTTCTTCCTGCACACCTGAACGCCAATGTTCAATATCCGCGTCCAGTTCTGCCAGACGAATCGCCGGCAGCACATCCTTATCTTCAGGCTCTGTTTCCAGCGCGACGTTGATCGCAAGGGTAGTATTGGACAGATATGCTTCCTGGGGCATATATCCAATCGTTTCACGCAGACGGCGATAGATATTTTCGTGCCACATGTCGGCAATCACGTCGTTATCAAACTCCACCTGTATGGTGCCGCTCGTAGGTTTGATCTCGGCACAGAGCAACCGCAAGAGTGTCGACTTCCCGGCACCAACTCTGTCAATCAGACTGGTGTGCTCACCCAGATTCAGCGTCAGATACAGATTGCTCAGCACCTCTGGACCGTCGTCATACGCGAAGCACACATTGTTCAGGTGAATCCGCACCGGCCTGGCATTCGCCACAGATCTGGTCCATACGGGGAGCAGTTCGTCAAAGATATCGCGATGCCGGATCAACTTGTTCAGCCTCTCTACACAAGCAGATGCAAGTGCATAGTCGGTAAAGATATTCGGCAACCAACGCAGGTACAGGGTGATGTGATTCAACATCCAAACGGTGGCAAACAGTGCTACCAGACTCTCGTTAGCAGGCCAGACGCTGTTGGCCCAAATAAGCGTCACGATAGGTACGAGCCACCAACTAATACTAATACCGAAACTCACCTGTGCTGCGGCCATTTCTTTGGTCGACTCGACTATGAGTTTTCGAATATGCGCCGCAACACGATGACGCATAAGTGCTTCCCAGGACAGGAAACGAAGCAGTCGAGCATTGGTTACCCACTCTCCAATAATCGTTGCAAGTGTGTCCTCCTGTTTCTTGATCGCACTCTCTTTCTTGTGCATATAGAGCCCGATAACGAAACCGAGCGGGAGCGCACCAAAATTCACGGCCAGCGCTAGAGCCCCGGGTAGGCCCATGTAATACACCACCACTGGACCAAGAAATATCAGCGCCAATACGCACGGAACACCGTTTCTAAAGATCGCATGAAAGAAGTCACTGATTCAGTAGATGTCAGAGGAGATCAACGTCTTTAAGTTTCCCATTGAAAATTCGTCTGACGACAAGGTGCCCATATACAGCAGTTTCGCGTTAACGCGCAACGTCACGAAGGTTCGCGTGCAAACCAGCAGCTGATTCTTTAGCAGGGAGGTCCAGGCATTTACAACCTTCATGATTACCTGCACCACCGTATAGAACACCAGCAACCAGACAGCCGCTGTTACGGTGTTGGTTACATCCAGGATCCTGGCGCTGGCCAGCACCGACGCGAGTATCATAAACGTTATCACACTTCGACCTAATACGATCAGCCAAAGGTGTCTTGGGTAGGTGCGAATAAAATCCAACCAGAAGTTCCCTGACATCAGAATCTCCGGGTGTTCCTCGCGAATCTGATCAAACTCCTTCTGTAACTCAACAGGGATCGCCTGCATCGCCACATCCGTAGTTGCCAGGCATTACCGTTTCAAACGGGCTGGATTTGCAAATACTTCCAGATCAAACATTTGCTGTCCCCCTTTTGTTCGGGGCAAAAAAACCTGGTTTTATAGGTCCAACCGGGGTTTTGATGTTCTCCGGAAGGCCTAGGTTAATACTTGACCCTCCGAAATGTGTCGTTCGTCAGGTCGTTAGTTTGTCCGCGCCTAGCGTGGTCGCTGAATGACTCATGAATCGCGGGCGCACGTATGCCGTGGCGGCTGATTTATGAGTTGTGACTGTTGGTAACAAGTACTTCATTGGCGTGAATCAAACATAGCTTTGGATGTGCCGGAATCTTAGGCCTGCTATAGAAAATATCAAGCGTCGCAGCAAATTATTTTAGCCAGGGGTGCAGTGCGAGAAGCTAGCGGGACATGACCTCAAACTTGCCTTCCTCAAACTGCTCGCGAAGGACAAACTTTTGTATCTTGCCCGAGCCAGTAAGCGGCCATTCATCGACAAAGATCCAGTACTTGGGGGTCTTTTGCGGTGAAAGCGTTTGACGACAGAAGGTAACCAGATCCTCCATGCCCATAGGTTCTCCACTGATCCGCAGAAATACCGCGACCACTTCGCCCCACTTGTGATCCGGGATACCGACCACAGCCACTTCCAGGATCTGCGGGTGCTCCAACAGGCGGTTTTCGATTTCTGCCGGGAATAAATTCTCACCCCCTCGAATGATCATCTCTTTAACACGCCCCGTGACCTTAACGAAGCCTCTTGAATCCATTGAGCCCAAATCACCCGTGTGCAACCACCCATTAGAATCGATCGTTTCAGCCGTCGCCTCAGGGTTATCGTTATATCCCAACATATTGCAGTATCCACGGGAGCATATCTCCCCAATCTCATCCACAGGCATCACCGAATTATCTTCGGGACTACGAATCGACATCTCGGTACAGGGCAATGGCTGCCCCACGGTTTCTGTGGCGTCATCAAAGGCGTCGGCAAGGGTTGTCTGCGTCACTACCGGGGAAGTCTCCGTCTGACCATACACAATAGAGGTTTTGGCACCCATCACTGACTGCACCTGCCGCACCAATTCCGGCGGAACCATAGATCCACCGGAGATCACCACCGCAAGCGACTTCAAATCCCGAGGTGTCTGTTGCTGTGCTTCAATTAAACTCACCAGCATCGTTGGTACCGACAACATTGCATACACCTGCTCACCGGAAATCACATCCAGCATACTGCCAGGTTCAAACATCGCTGCGATAACCATGGTTGCGCGCAATTGTGCGCTGCCAAGGGTCGCGACCACACAGCCGGAGCAATGAAACATCGGCATGGGATTTAGATAGAGCTGCCCCCTAGCCAGTCCAACACGGCCGAGCGTCAGCCGGCCATTATTGGTGATTCCCCTGTGATGCAGCACAGCGCCTTTGGGAAATCCGGTCGTGCCGGATGTGTACTGAATCTGCACCGGGTCCATGACATCCACCTCCGGCAATCCCACAGTCTCGGGATACTCCGTCGCCATCAATGACGACATAGCATCCAGGTCCTGCATTTCATACACCGCCCTGACCGCAGGAATATCTGCAACCACTTCATCCGCAATTTTCCGCATAGGATTGCCACGAAAACCAGGCACGAGAAACAGACCAACTGTGCGAGATTGTTTTAGAACGTATTCAAGCTCAGCCGGACGATATGCCGGATTGACGGTCACCAGGGTCAGGCCGGCAAATGCAGCGGCGTATTCCAGGATTACCCACTCCGGGATATTTGGGGCCCAGACCGCAATGCGTTCTCCCGGCAGAAATGCGGCAGCCAGACGGCCCGCAAGTGCCTCACTCTGGGCGAGCAATTCTGAATAGGTCAAGCGCCGGCCGATCTGTCCATCTTCCTTGCATTCGATCAATGCTGTAATATCCGCAGAATCAGCTGCGGCAGCACGCAGGACTTCGCCCACGGTTGTATTAAGGACCTCATCGTCGTCCTGGGCAGAAAATTCGGAAAGCGTTAGATCTACTTCGTACATGGCCTGGAACCCGCCTATTGTGGAACCTCGAATCGATACCCTGCTTTTCGAGCAGTCTGAATATAACTGGGCTTACTGGTATCAGGCTCCAATTTTCGGCGAAGTTCAGCGATATGGGTGTCGACTGTCCGGGTGACTACCTGACCCTGATGCCCCCAGACCTCGGTAAGAAGCTGCTGTCTGGATACCACCCGGCCCTTCTGTTCAATCAACGCCAGCAATAGATCCAGTTCACGGGGTGCCAGATCAACCCGTTCACCACCCTTAAGGACTATGCGCGCTGCTACATCAATCTCCAGTTCGCCAACCTTGATTACTTCAGGCTCCTGTCTGCCTCCGCTGCGACGCAATAGTGCTTCAACCCGCGCCAGCAACTCCATTATTCCAAAAGGCTTAGTGACATAGTCATCTGCGCCCAACTTGAGGCCCTTAACTTTATCTACCTCTTCCTGGCGAGCTGTAAGCACCAGTATCGGGAATTGTTTTCCAGTCTGGCGTAATCGTTCCAATACTTCCAAGCCATCAATCTTAGGTAGTGTTAGATCAAGAATCATCAGATCCGGGGACTGGTCAGTTGCTATCTTTAATCCTGTCTCGCCATCATGAGCAACCGATACATCGTAACCCTCGAACTCAAGATTGTTACGCAATCCAAAAGCAAGGTCCTCACTGTCTTCTACTATTAGAATACTTGTCACCCAGTGCTCCCCCCTGCAATATCAAAACCGATCACGAATCGCGATCCTCCCCCCTTTCGCTCTGTCATACTGACATATGCTGCCTGCAACCTCGCCAATTCGTTGACCACCGAGAGACCAATACCAGTACCACCCACCGCTGATCGTGTCGTCTCAGACGCCCTGTAGTATGGTTCCCAGATACGCCGCTGCTCTTTTGCTGGCACACCAGGCCCTCGATCCTCTATCGCTACATTAATACGGTCCGAGCTCTGCGAGACAGATATATCAACATTCTCACCTGCAGGACTGAATTTCACTGCATTATCCAACAGGTTCATGAACATCTGTTTAAACGCATCAACATCCAACTGGACTTCGGTTTCATCACCAACTTCGCTGGTAATTACTAACTGACCTTCTTTCATCATCGGCCGAAATTGCTCTGCGATTTCTCTAATAAGAGGACAGAGAGGCTGGCGCACAATATTAATATCGGTCTGGCCCCGCTCGGCCTTTGCGAACTGCAAGATATTATCAACCAGGTGCGAAAGTCGCTGTGCCTCCTTATCAATAACCTCCAACGATCGCTGACGATCCTCCTTGGTACGTACACGACCAAGCATCAGGGTCTGCGCAAACATCATGATCTGAGCAAGGGGCGTGCGCAATTCATGGGAAACCCGGGACACAAAGTCAGATCGCATGTATGCCACCGACCTCTCACGATAGAGCAGGATGAACGCAATCATCATCAACAGCGCAGCAACAAACCAAAGACCCCAAAATACCGCAACGAGGTCTCCGTAGATAAACGGTAAACGCGATTCCGGCAGACCGCCAATAATAAGCGACGCCCCTACGTCAGGATCTATAGCCAAAGAGAGACTCATATCACCATAGATCGCATTCGAGTCGTCGAAAGTACCATTTACCATTTGGCTATCCAGATTGTAGGTACCTTGAATGTAAATTATGTCGCCTCCACTAAGGAGCTTGATAAAAATGCTTTCGTTCTCCAGTTTGTCCTGGGTTAACGTACGGGGAAGCAGCGGCCTCGAAGCTACGAAATATTCGAGCCACTCAAGTGCCATTTCATTGTCGATCCAGATACCAACAATCGGCCGTTGATTTAAATCGTCGTCAAACGAAATGTAGATAAAATTGAAGTGTTCGCCATACAGCTTCGTGTGGTAAGTCCCCACAAACTTTGTAGGCTCATCCTTCTCGATGGACTGCAGATCCGACAACAACCGCCGGGTCACCGCTTCTGGCGGACGCGAATCTGAAATCTCAAGTGCTCCGCCAGGTGTAAAACGAAAGAAGCTGTGCGCAAGCTCCGTGGCCTCCGTGCCTAACCCCTCCTTTTTCCTGAAGACGATTTTCTTGAAGCTCTCACGGTCCGGCAGGGGTGTATCCGATGATATTCCCGCAAGATAAGAGAGCATTGGATAAAAGCCATAGTTGGCTACCGCCGCACTCCGCCGAACAAATTCGTCCGCTGCAAGGGAAGAATAATCCCTTAGAACACCTTCAACTAACTGCTGCTGAGAACTAACTGCAATATAGGTCTGATGACTCAGCAAACCCATCATCAGCAGACTAACCAGCATCAAACCGGCTATCACAGCAGTTCGGAATCTCTCCCTTAGACGTAGTGAAGCGATCATATTTTTTAGCAGTAAGCGATCACAGTGAGACCAATGCTGGAACAATGGCAAAAAACGCCCCTGTATTACAAGGTGTTCTGACAAAATTCTGACATTTTAGTGACCCAGGCAGTCCGTTTGCCACGCTAGAAAGTATGCTATGTTTCCAGTTCGCAAATAAAAGCCAGAGAGAACAACAATGTATGTAATTGATATGTCCACGCTCAAAAAGGAAGGTGAATTCGGTTCCAAGGCCTGGGGTGAAGCTTGCGCGGCCGGAGCAGTAAAAATTCTTGAAGCAGCGAATTTGCCGGATGACTTCGAGTGGGCTTTTACCGAATGCTATACACACCCTCCTGCTCGGTTAATGGAAGGTGGTCGTGAGAAAGCCGGTTACTACATTATGGTGAAGGACGGAAAAATAACTGGCGGAGACGGTGAACCCGAAGAAGCACTCGCGATTCGCGGTTTTCACATTCGCGCCAGGTGGGCTGCGCTCTGTAATCAATCAGGTGCATTCTACGGAAAAGAAGGTGGACGAATACGTGGCGAGGGTGAACGCGCCATGCGAGAAGCAATAGAAAAATATGTCGGCCGCAAAAACCCCTATAGCGAGCAGCAACCTTCAGAGATGTGGTGGCCTGATACCGTCAGTGGCCCCTTGATGGCCGGTTCAGAGGAAGGTAACGGCCTGCACAACATTGCCGCGACCATGCAGGTTCAGTCCCCTGAGTTCGTGGACTGGCCTGTTACTGAAATGCGCGTGCCCATCTTTGATGAGATGACCGAAGAACAGAAGAAAGATTTCATCAAACTACTTGCCATCGATACGTAAGAACAATCTTGTGGACATTATGTGTTCGTTCATTACTCATAGGTTAAACAGAGGTTGGGTTACGGCGTTGTGGCTTGTGCTCTTCCCGCAGACTGGTATCTCAGCGCCCTACCCTGATGCCGAGCGCTATCGGCCAGCCATCGAAGAGTTCCAAAATCTGAGCAAGCGAACCCCCGTGTCAAAAGGCGGCATAGTAGCAACCGGTAGTTCCAGCATGGGTGGCTGGCACTCAAGAATCGCCACTGACCTTGCGCCGCTTACCGTAATTCCTCGTGGCTTTGGTGGCAGCAACATGTACGACGTGCGCTACTTTTTGCCTGAACTGGTACTCCAGTATGAACCTCGCGCGGTCATGATCTATGAGGGAGATAACGATGCCGCACTAGGTGCAAGTTCTGAGCAGGTGATGCTGCATTTCAAGGCAATCGTGGAGGAACTGCACGTCAAACTGCCGCAGACACGGATATACGTACTAGCGGTAAAACCAAGTCCCTCTCGCTGGCATCTCTGGCCGGTCATGGCTGAAACCAACAAACGATTAGCCGCGCTCAGTGAAACGAATTCCCTGATAACCTTTATCGATGTGGCGACGCCAATGCTGGGAGAAGATGGCAAACCACTGACCTCCATCTTCGTCGAGGACATGCTGCATATGAACGATAAGGGCTACGATATCTGGCGGAAAGTTGTCCGCGAGGCACTTATTGAATCGGAGGAATCCTACGAATGACACTCAAGGTCATTGGTGCCGGCTTCGGACGCACAGGCACTTTGTCGCTAAAGCATGCGCTCGAAAAACTTGGATTCGACAAGTGCTACCACATGTTTGAGGTTCACAATAATCCCGGACATGAAGACCTGTGGCGCCGCGCACACAGCCGTGCACAAAAAGGGGAAGCTATCGACTGGGATACTTTGTTTGAGGGTTACCAGGCGAGCGTTGACTGGCCATCGTGCAATCTTTGGCGCGAGCAACTGGCGCATTTTCCAGATGCCAAGGTAATTCTTTCTCTACGGGATCCGGACAAGTGGTACGACAGCGTCATGGCCACTATCTACAGAGTCTCTTCCCAGGGCCTTAACGCACAGGAAGAAGCTGCCCGCGCAAGAGCAGAATGGGTACACGAAATCATATGGGACCGGCTGTTCCATCAACGCATGAACGATCGAGAGTACGTCAAGCAGATCTTCAACGAACACAATGAACAAGTAAAAAAAGAAGTCCCGCCAGAAAAACTGCTGGTGTTTGAAGCAAGCGATGGATGGCAACCCCTGTGTAAATTCCTCGATGTTCCAGTTCCCTATGAGCCCTATCCTCGCGTGAACACCAGTGAAGAATTTGCTGAACGAATCGCAAAACGTTAGGAGATAAAATGAATATACTCTTCGTATTCTCAGACCAGCAGCGCTATACCGCGCTGGGAGCCAACGGCAATCAGGTGGTGAAAACGCCCAACCTGGACGCTATGGCTGCGCAGGGAATGGTCTGCGACAACATGTTTTCCAATCATCCATTGTGCTCACCATTCAGGGCCATCCTGTTAACGGGACGTTACGGTTTCAAGAACGGCGTTATCGATAATGAATATGAACCGTTCAGGGATATCCCTACCCTGCCAGGAACACTGAGCGATGCTGGCTATCACACAGGACACATAGGCGTCTGGCATCTCGGTGTCGGTCCCTACGGCGATGACAATCGCTACGGCTACGACTACATGGCCGCCGTTGAAGGTATCGGTGGCAACTATTTCGACCAGTCCTACTGGGACAACGACAAGGGTCCACTCAAACAAGAAGGTTGGACGCCGGTCGTAGAAACAGACCTCGCTATCGACTTTATGACAAAGCACAAGGCTGAACGGCCCAATGATCCCTTTGCGCTGTTCGTTTCCTGGCGACCACCACACTGGCCTTACCCCAATTACCCTGACGAGTACGGCGGCTACAATCCCGCGGACATTGACCTGCCAGACAATGTGCCACCACAGATGGCGGACTTCGCCAGACGGGAGATCGCCGACTACTATAGTGGCTGCACGGGTCTTGATGATCAGATGGGTCGCCTGCTCGCAGCGCTTGCGGAGCTGGATTTAGAAGACGACACCCTGGTCTGCTATTCGTCCGACCACGGTGATCACCTGTCGAGTCACGGTTACGGCAAACCCATGGATGCCTACATGCATTGGAATCTTCGCGCGTCCAAGGGAACCGCCTACGATGAATCCGCACATGTTCCTTTCCTGGTCCGCTGGCCCGGCAACACACCAGCAGGCTCACGCTCGGATGTTTACATGGGTGCTATTGATATCGTGCCGAGTCTACTTGGCGCCTGCGGCGTACCACTACCGGACGGGCTGCAGGGCAGAGATGTGTCCTCGGTCTGGCGAGGAGAAGGCCCACCTGACGAGACAGACCTTACCCCGGGCGCCAACGACTCCGTCTACTTAATGAATATGGCGAATGGCTGGCCACTGCGACCGGATTGGACAGGCCGTTGGCGGGGTGTGCGCACATCACGATACACCTATGCGCGCTGGTATGACCATGAACAGGGACCCTGGCTGTTTGATCGTGAGGAAGATCCTCTGGAGATGCGCAACATTGTGCACTCAGCAGAGGCAAAACCGATAGTCGAAGAGATGGAAGCCCGGCTGCACCGATGGATGGAAGCAAGCGGTGATCCATTTGAACATGGTAAGCGTGGGCCACTTGGTTTTCTGGATGTCGGTCAGCGATGGGCTCATCCAGCGCGCTACAAGAATGTGAGTACCTGTTAGGGACTCTGCTTACATAGCAGCAGTAGTGGCACCATAGCGCCGATCCTTGGTTTCCTCTCGCAGGATATCCAATTCTGCTGCAAGTGCATCGCGACCGGCCTGTGCCTCGGGATCTGTTGGATAGTAAGCCAGTTCGGACTCCGGTTCCCCCTCAACGCGTGTTCCCAACAAGACACGTGCCGAATTGGTGTAATCATAGGGCATTGCCCGATGGAGCAAACACCGGTTGTCCCAGAAAAGCGTGTCACCTGCCTGCCACTTATGGGAATACACACTGGATGGCTCCGATGGTACAAAATCCAGTAATGAGCTCAATAACTCCCTGCTTTCCTCCCTGGAAAGACCCGGTATGCCAAAAGCGTGACGAGCCACAAAGAGACTTTTTACGCCGGTCTCCGGATGTGTCTTGACCAATGGACGCAGGTAGGCTTCGCCATGATAGATGGTGTCTGCGTCCTGAGGAGGAAAGTCACCAATGTCATTCGCCTGAGAATACTGGTTAGAGTGGTACGCACTAAGATTTTCAATACGATCCTTCGTTTCCTGATCAAGTGCTGCATAGGCCACCCTGGCATCAGCCAGCTCAGTTCCGCCGCCTTCACCCGGCACCTTTATCGCAGATAACATCGCACATTTGCTACTCAATGGTTTGTAGGTAGAGTCTGTATGCCAGGCCTCATTACCCACATTTATGCGCATACGCTGTGATTCCATATCGAAGATCTTGCCAAAGGAGCCGTCTTCCTGCTTCTCCGAGTTCGTCATTGGATTGGCAGCAAATTCCAGTTCACCGAAGCGCTCACCGAAAGCGACATTCTCTTCATCCGTAAGGAATTGTCCTGGAAACAACAGAAATCCGTAATCAAGATACGCAGATTTGATTGCCGTGAATTCATGGTCGGACACATCTGCCAGTCTGACATTTGTAACGACAGCGCCAAATACCTTGCCTTCCACCGGCGTGATGTTCATGAAGCCAAAACTCCTGAGATGATGGTGTACATGATACATCCATCGGAATGCGCAGCGCTAATCTGCCCCACCCACAAACTGGTAGTCCCGGTATTGAAGACTTACTTTTTCATCGACTTTCATCATGCCAAGCGCCCTGGCCTTGATTCGGAACTGCATCGCTCGTGGTACCGCAGGACCCTGTAAACTGGCGCGAACAAACTCCATCCGGGTAATAAATTCGCTGACCTTGAAACCGAATCGGGGTTTGAAGGCGCCGTCACTACGAATATCGATAAACTCAATCGCCGTATTTTCCTTGCTGATCTTCATCTCACCACTGAGCTGTGCCATAAAGTCAGCGTTATCACCCTTCCCTCCGGGAATAAAATCGAACAACCAGTAATCTTCCGTTTCTTCAATCAACGACAAAGACCCAGGCGTCACCATGGTCTCCGGACTACCATCACCTCGCCTGCCTTTGCCTCGCCCGCCCTCTTTTGATTTTTCTTCACTGAACCTGTCAATTTCCT
>MDTB01067903.1_pt1 | contig 41621 bp, 37 predicted proteins | sample 811161 | NCBI WGS metagenome assembly MDTB01 (sample SAMN05326650, study PRJNA326480) | marine metagenome | isolation source: seawater | place: Mediterranean Sea | collected 2009 | reverse complement strand
TTGAACGTTTTGTTTTAATGAACAGAGAACTTGGTACAACAATGCTGATTGTTGAACAGAACGCGCAGATAGCGTTATCTATGGCAGATAGAGGTTACGTACTCGAAGCAGGAGAAATAGTTGTAGAAGGCGAAGCAAAAGCACTCATAACTGATGATGCAATTAAAAGGGCATATCTCGGGGGCTAAATTGGATCTTTTTCTTCAACGACTTTTTGATGGGTTAACAAACGGATCCACATACGCATTAATAGCTGTAGCTATGGTCTTAATCTACAAAGCGACAACGCTTATAAATTTTGCACAAGGAGAACAGGCGCTTCTTGGCGCATTTGTAGTACTTCAATTATGGAATTGGGGTCTACCAATGTGGGTCGCAGTAATTATCGGAATGATTTTCTCAGCTTTTCTCGCTGCACTGATTGAACGAACATTTATAAGGCGTTTTGATCCCGCTGACCATCTGCCGCTTGTGATCATAACATTAGGTCTCTTTTTAGTCCTTAATGCAATAGCAGCCGTTGTTTGGCGTTACGACCCATTGTCTTTCCCACAACTTTTCCCTCACGGAAGCGCCCTGACGGTCGGCAATGCACGCTTAAGTTGGTACTCAATTTTTGCTTTCGGAAGCTGCATTCTTGTACTTTTCCTTCTTCATATATTGCTAACTCGGACAAAGATAGGTTTGGCTTTTCGTGCTGTTTCTTCAAACCTTGAGTCAAGTCGCCTTTGTGGCATAAAAGTTGGATCTACTCTTCAATTTGGTTGGGCGCTAGCTGCTGCTGCGGGAACACTAGGCGCCTCAATTTATGCTGCAAATCCTGTATTACAAATTGAACCGTCCATAATGCTACGTGCTTTGATCTTTTCAATAACCGCAGCGGCACTAGGTGGATTAGATAGTCTGTGGGGCGCTTTGGTTGGGGGCTTAACAATCGGTTTCGTACAAAGTGTACTTGTCCAATACATACCATTTATTCCAAATGAGATGACTCTAACAACCACGGTGATTGTTTTACTCGTCGTACTAACCCTTCGGCCATCAGGATTTCTAGGAACGAAATCCGTTGAGAGGGTTTAAGTATGTTACGGAAAATTGTTCTTACAAGAGGTACAAAGGGGTACAAAACATATAAAACAGGTATTTGGGTCTTCGTAGGGCTTTTATTCCTTCTTATCGGATTTGCCTTTGTTGACGTTGGTTCCATTTCTATTGGTTCTAATAAATATAACCTCTCTCTGATTCGCCTCAATAAAGCTATTGCATATGGAGTAGCAATTTTAGGACTCCAAGTCGTTATTGGATATACCGGGCAAATAGCTCTCGGCCAAAGTTTCTTTTTCGGTATGGGGGCTTATATCTCTGCGTGGTTAGTAGCTGATTATTCTTGGCCTTTTCTCCTAACATTTCTCATCGTGATCCCAAGTTGCTTTATAGTCGGAATGCTCTTTGGATTACCAGCGCTTCGAATACGGGGTCTCTACTTAGCTTTACTCACATTTGGATTAGCAGCTATTTTCCCCCAGCTAGTAAAATTAGACAGCTTATATGACTACACAGGTGGGGCTAACGGAAAACTCACTGGCTATAAATTTAAATCTCCCTCGTGGTTGCCATTAGATGAAATAGCTGAAGGTCTCCAAAAGATTCCTCTTCTTGGAGGTTTCTTTGGAGACGGTGTGCTTTCTAGCAGAGAAGAGTCACGATTATGGAAATTTATCCTTTTCGCGATAGTTGCATCGTTCTGCTTCTGGCTGATATCAAACCTGATTAAAAGCAAACCTGGAAGAGCAATGCGGGCGATTCGTGATAATGAAACAAGTGCTGCTGTCTCTGGAGTGAATACAGCGTTTACTAAAGCAATGTCGTTTGGGATTGCTTCCGCATTGGGAGGGATTGGAGGCGTAATATATGTTGCAGAAGTTGGCATAGCATCCCCTGATGATTTCAGCTCTCTCGTTGCTATCTATCTAATCGTTGGATTAGTTGTTGGAGGTGTTGGAACTCTTGAAGGAGCAGTTATAGGGGGTCTCGTATATGCCCTGGTACCAGATTGGGCTTCTTCTACTCAATCAATAGCTTTTGTCCCTGAACGGTGGCTGCAAGGACCAACTGGGTCACTGATACTTGGAGTTTTACTAATTGTACTTACACTATTTATGCCAGGTGGTATCGCAACTGCAATGAACAAAGCAAAATCTCGCTTCATCCTACTTAAAGAACCGGACGGAAATAAGTAGCTAGAGGGTTGCGCAGCAACCCCCGAAAAGGTAGTTTTCCCATACGAAAGACAGAGGTAAATATGAAAAGTTTATTAATCAAACTACTGTGCCTGACTAGCGTTTTTGCACTTATTGCTTCGGCTTGCGGCGATGATGATTCTGCTGGGACCCAAACAGGTGGACAAGTGACAATTGCAGAAGGAACAACACTTGATCTAGATGCATGCCCCGATGATTGGGATTCCTCTGAAGGAGTCACAGATACTGAAATAAGGATGGGAACTTCGCTTCCACAATCAGGCCAACTAGCTGCTTTTGGAACCATTGCAACAGGAATGCAGTATTACTTTGATTATGTAAACGCAACTGACCCCATTGATGGGAAAAATATTGTACTGATAGCAAAAGATGATGCATACGAAGCAGGTCGAACAGTTGCCAATGTTGAAGAGATGTTAGAAACAGAAAATATTCTGGGGTTCGTTGGAGTTATTGGCACCCCTAACAACTTTGCGATTCGACCAATTACCGATGACGCTTGTGTGCCACAGTTATTAAATCTTTCAGGATTTCCTTTCTGGGGCGATCCGGCGAACTACCCATGGACTGTAGGTAATATCCTCAATTACATCACTGAAACTAATATTTGGTGTGAGGCTATTGTTGAGGAATTTGGCGCTGGAGCAACTGTGGCAGGCCTTTTTGCAAATAATGATTTTGGGAAAACATATCAACAAACACTTAAAGAATGCTCTGGTATTGAATTAGTAGCTGAAGAACTCCATGATCCAGCTGCCCCAGATGTGACCAATGAAATGACGACTTTGGCATCCTCTGGCGCTCAAGTTTTTGTAGCAGGAACAACAGGGGCTTTCTGCCCGCAAAGCGTTGGTGTGATGGCTGCAACATCATGGAGGCCTCGCTTTTACATGTCTTACACATGCAATAACCTTCCTGCCTTTTTCACTCCAGTCAAAGATGCCGCAGTGTTACTTCAAGCTGAAGGATCTGGAGTACGAATGGCTAATTACAGTAAAGTTTGTGGCGACCCACGATTTGACGATGATCCTGCAATTCTCTTAACAAAGCAGGTTCTTAATGAGTACAGCGAAGTTACCTGCGCTGATGGTTCATATTCTGGAGGTGTTTTCTTTGCGCAAATACTTGAAGATATTCTTAGATCAGCTTCTGAACTACCCGGTGGGATTAATCGAATAAACGTGATGCAAGCCACTTGGAATCTAGATACCACGAATGGAAATAATTTTGTGCCAACACTCCGTCTTGATGGAATAAATGATGCTTATTTGACAGAAGGAGCTCAATTGCAAGAGGTGCAGGTCATTGGAGATAAGCTCACATTTACACCTGTAAGTGAAATATTTGACTTTGAAGGTCAGGGCGGGTCATACGGCGGATAAAAATAGGTTTTAATTTCTTAAAAAAAAGGAAATCTTGCCTCAAAGTTATACATTCCTAATGCTAAATGACCTACAGTGGGTTGGTAAGCGGAGTCGACAGAAGGAGACCGCCTGTGCCATCGACCGTCGTCGTCGGTACCCAGTGGGGTGATGAAGGTAAGGGGAAGTTTACCGATCTTTTTGCCAAAGAAATGCATATGGTTGTTCGCTACCAAGGCGGCCATAATGCAGGTCATACACTTGTAGTAAATGGAGAAACCACTGCTCTGCAACTAATTCCAAGTGGTGTTCTTTATGACCACATAACACCCGTTATCGGGAATGGTGTAGTTGTTGACCTTGGAGTACTTATTAAAGAGATGGACATGCTAGAAGCAAAAGGTGTTAGTTGTGAACGTCTTAAACTAAGCGGTAATGCCCACCTCATTTTTCCATACCACCAAGAACTAGATGTCGTTTTTGAACGTCACCTTGGTGCCAATAAACTTGGAACAACTAAAAGAGGTATAGGACCTGCTTATGCGGACAAAGCATTTCGTGTAGGAATACGAGTACAAGATCTTCTAGATCCGAAAATATTCCGAGAAAAACTCAGCGTTTCCCTAAATGAAAAAGGTCCTTTACTTGCAAAGGTATACAATCGTCTCGCTCCGGAATTAGAAAGCCTTTCAGAAACATTCTTAAATGAATATCTTCCACGGATAAAACCTCATATAGCTGACACAATTGACCTTGTTCACAACAAGCTCGAAGCTGGAGAGAACGTACTATTTGAAGGAGCTCAAGCTACGTTCTTAGATCTAGATCACGGTACTTACCCATTCGTCACATCATCTAACCCAACAGCTGGTGGTGCTTGCGCAGGAGCTGGAGTAGGCCCGCGTCACCTTGAACGCATCGTAGGAATAGCTAAGGCGTACACGACCCGCGTTGGGTCTGGTCCATTTCCAGCAGAACTTTTCGATGACGTAGCAGACCACTTTGTTAATGTTGGCCACGAGTATGGGACTAACACAGGCCGTCGTCGAAGAACTGGTTGGTTTGATTCAGTTATGGTCCGTCATGCAGCAAGACTAAATTCGTTAACAGAAATAGCACTGACAAAACTAGATATTATGGACACGTTAGAGACAGTTAAAATATGTGTAGCGTATGACATAGATGGCCAACGAATAGAAAAGATGCCATATCACCAAACTGACTTTCATAAAGCAACGCCCATCTACGAAGAGTTTCCTGGCTGGCAAACAGACATTTCACAAATCACAGACCCAAATGATCTTCCTAAAGAAGCGCAAGAATACGTAAAAGCAATTGAAAAATTTTGTGGAGTTCCTGTTTCCCTGATCGGCGTCGGTCCAGGAAGAAAACAATACGTGAATTGGCGATCGTGAAAGAGTTTTGGAAATCGTTCCAAACACATCACAGTAGATTTCTACCCATACCTGGATTCATCCAATGAAAAGCGTTGTCATTGGTTCTGGCGGAAGAGAACATGCCCTTGCGCATGTACTTAGTCGCGATAGCCAAGTCCTAGTTACGCCTGGAAATCCTGGAATCCCAAATTCTTCCGATGTATCACCTCTCTCCCTTGATGCTGATCTTTTTGTCGTAGGTCCGGAAGCTCCATTAGTTGCTGGCTTAGCTGATCAACTTCGTGAACAAGGAAAGATTGTCTTTGGCCCTGGGGCAGACGGAGCGCAACTTGAAGGATCAAAAGCTTGGATGAAGCATCTTTTGTCTGAAGCAGGAGTTCCAACTGCTCGATATGGCGTATTTACAAATAAAGACAAAGCAATTGCATTTCTAGAAGAAATGCCCCTTCCATACGTTATTAAAACTGACGGTTTAGCAGCGGGAAAGGGTGTGCTTGTTACAGATTCGCTAAACGAGGCTACTGAAGCAATTAATAATTACTTATCAGGAGAGTCATTCGGAGATGCTGGAAGGAAAATAGTCATTGAAGAAGGAATAAGCGGACCTGAGATTTCTATTCTTGCGATATGCGATGGAAATAAAGCCGTTGCCCTCAGTCCAGCTCAAGATTACAAAAGACTATCCGATTATGACAAAGGCCCAAATACGGGAGGAATGGGAGCACATTCACCCGTCCCAGGGATATCAGATGACCTTGTAGAGAAAGTTATGGAAGAGTCTGTTTACCCAACTCTACAAACACTGATCAAAAGAGGAATTGATTATAGGGGAGTCCTATATGCAGGAATTATGGTTACGGAAACTGGACCAAAAATTCTTGAATATAACGTTCGTTTCGGAGATCCAGAAGCTCAAGTAGTACTTCCAAGACTAAAAACCAGCTTATTTGAAATCCTTTTCCAAGCCGCATCAGGGAATTTATCTATCAACCCAGAATTTATAGAAGACGCAATGGTGACTGTTGTATGTGCGGCAAAAGGTTACCCGCAAGCACCTCAGTCTGGAGATAGAATTATCGGTATTGAAGCAGCAAGAAATGTAACTGGTATTGAAGAAGTATTTTGTGCTGGGGTTAGTCAAAACAAAGACAAAGAATTGATAACAGCTGGGGGAAGGGTCCTTGCGGTAACAGGTAAAGGAGCAAACCATTCTTCGGCCCGAACTGCAGCGTATGTAGGAGCAGACCTTATTAAATGGGATGGCCTCTATAAACGCAGTGACATCGCTGGAGCACTTCAATGAAATATCTATTATGGGTTTATACAAAAAGTAACTGAAGGGAGAACCTGTGAAAGTCGGAATACTAATGGGATCTAAATCTGACGAGTCAAAAATGCTTAAAGCAAAAGAGACGTTGGACGAATTCGGAGTTGAAAGTGAGTGGAGAGTGCTCTCAGCTCATCGAAACCCACACCAAGTTGTCGAACTTGTATCAACAGCGCGAGATAACGGCTTTGTTGCATTTATTTGTGGAGCTGGGATGGCAGCCCACCTCGCTGGAGTAGTGGCTGCGCATACAACTTTACCTGTTGTGGGCGTTCCATTATCCGGAGGAGCATTAAACGGCCATGATGCTTTATATGCGACAGTTCAAATGCCCAAAGGAGTTCCAGTTGCGACAGTAGCTATTGATGGTTCTCAAAACGCAGCGTTACTAGTTCTACAAATGTTAGGTATAAGTAATTTAGAAATCCAAGAAAAACTCTCTAAATACAAAGAGGAAATGGCGAATAGATGAGCATTCCAAATATTCTCGCACAACGGTACGCAAGCGAAGACATGACCATTATCTGGTCGTCTGAAAATAAAGTCCTGTTAGAGCGAGAGCTATGGATAGCAGTTCTTCAAGCACAACGTGAAGTTGGTCAAGATATTCCAGAAGAAGCAATTGCTGCTTACCAGCGAACTAAAAATGATATCAATCTTGAATCAATCCTCGAACGTGAAAAAATAGTCAAACATGACGTTAAAGCTCGGATAGAAGAGTTCTGTGATCTCGCTGGATATCAATTAATTCATAAAGGAATGACCTCGCGGGATTTGACAGAGAATATTGAACAATTACAAATTCGCCAGAGTGTAGAACTCATTCAAATACAAGCAGTTGCGGCATTAGTTCATTTAGCAAAATTATCTGAGCAATATAGTGAAACTCCGATTACAGGACGCACACATAATGTTGCAGCGCAGGTTACGACAGTAGGAAAGAGATTTGCTAATGCAGCTGAAGAAATGCTTCTAGCATTTTTAAACCTAGAAGACATAATAAGAACATATCCCATGCGCGGCGTTAAAGGTCCTGTTGGCACGCAACAGGACCTTCTCGAATTGCTCGGCGATGATGAAAAGGTCACTGAATTTGAAGCAAGCATTTCCGAACATCTTGGATTTCATTCAACTCTGGAAAGTGTTGGGCAGGTCTATCCGCGTTCACTAGATTTCAATATTGTCAGTTCTCTTGTTCAACTTTCAAGTGGTCCAGCAAACCTCGCAAAAACCTTACGTCTTATGGCTGGACATGATCTAGCAACAGAAGGTTTTCAAGACGGGCAAGTAGGTTCATCCGCTATGCCACACAAAATGAATATGCGATCCTGTGAACGTATTGGGGGTTTATCACACGTCATAAAGGGCTACTTGTCTATGGTTACAGGTTTAACGGGAGATCAGTGGAACGAAGGTGATGTTAGTTGCTCAGTAGTACGAAGAGTTGCTTTACCAGATGCATTTTTAGCAATGGATGGTTTATTACAAACATTCTTAACTGTCCTTCAAGATTTCGGTGTTTACCCTCGCGTTATTGAACGTGAGCTTAAACACTTCTTTCCTTTCTTAAGCACAACAAGGATTCTCACTGCAGCAGTAGAAAAGGGAATGGGTAGGGAAGAAGCTCATGAAATAATTAAAGAACATGCAGTAGCTGCAGCACTTGTATTACGAAATGAGGAATTAGGTGAAAATTTACTCACTAAAAATCTAGGTTCAGACGAACGATTCCCGCTAACAGAAGAAGAAATCATTTTTTCAATAAGCGAAGTAACTACAGGTTTAGCTAATAAACAAATACAAAATCTTTCTAATAAAATTAACGAACTACAAAATCGATACCCAGAATCGTTGAACTATGTACCCGCCCCAATCATTTAAAGAGGTTTGTTATGGCTAGAAAACCCGCATATAAGCTAGACCTTCCCCACGTCTATTCAGGTAAGGTCCGCGATATTTACGATGCTGGCAACGAACAGTATCTTATGGTTACAAGTGACCGGATATCAGCTTTTGATGTTGTTATGAATCAACCAGTTCCGGATAAAGGTCGCGTACTTATGGCTATGTCAGCCTTTTGGTTCGACTATCTGGCTGGTTCAATGAAATCTCATCTTGTCTCAACAGACATAAAGGATTTTCCGCAAGCGGCGCAAATTCCAGAAATTGCAGGAAGGTCCATGCTTGTTAAAAAAGTCGAAATGCTTCCTATCGAATGTATTGTTCGTGGCTATATTACAGGGTCAGCTTGGAAAGAATATAAACAAAAAGGCACTATGCATGGGACGCAACTACCAATTAATCTGCAAGAGTCTGAGAAATTACCAGAACCTGTATTTACACCTTCAACCAAGGCAGAAGACGGACTTCACGACGAAAATATCTCCTATGAGCAAGCAGCAAATATTGTGGGGATTGAAGTCGCTCACTTAGCTAAAGAAAAGGCTTTAGAGCTCTACACAATAGGATCGGAGTACGCTATAGAACGAGGAATAATAATAGCGGACACAAAATTTGAAATGGGCTTTGTTGATGGAGATCTCGTTGTCGCTGACGAAATCTTAACTCCAGATTCATCTAGATTCTGGCCTCGTGAATCTTGGAAACCTGGATCTACTCCGCCTTCATTTGATAAGCAACCTGTCCGTGACTTCCTTGATGGTCTTGACTGGGATAAATCACCTCCGCCACCAGAATTACCGCAAAATGTAATTACCGCCAGCGCACAAAGATATCGAGAAGGATACGAAAAAATTAGTAATAAAAATTTAGATGATTGGCCAGGTAATTAGCTTCATCACAATTGGAATCCTGACTTCTACAAAGCAGAATGGATCAGACAGCTATTATGGATTTACTATAGATAATAATGACAAACCAAGATTCATTAAAACCAGGCGAAGCACGCCAAGAAGGTTCATCTCTTCGTGATGAACTACTAGCTGACCCAACCCCACCACCCGAAGCTCTCTTGGCTGAGTCTTATGAGTTTCTTGGAGATAGCGATATTTCTTATGAAAGTTATTTTTCAGAAAGTTTCGCAGAAGATGAATATAAGAAAATGTGGTCAAAAGTTTGGCAATGGGCATGTCACGTTGATCATATTCCAGAACCAGGAGACTACTTTGTCTATGACATAGGGGATCTTTCATCGTTAATTGTCCGTACTTCCGATGGATCTATAAAGGCTTATTTCAACGCATGTATGCATAGGGGAACACAGCTTAAGCAACCTGAAACTTGTGGTTTTAGCAGTGAACTACGGTGCCCTTTTCATGGATGGACATGGTCTCTCGAGGGACAGCTTGTTGATTTACCTGGATCATGGGACTTCCCTCACGTCACTGAAGAATCGCATCGTCTTCCTGAAATGAACGTAGATGTGTGGGAGGGGTTCGTCTTTATAAATTTTGACCAGAATGCTCAACCACTAAAAGAATATCTAGGTGTCCTACCAGATCACTGGAAGGATTGGGATCTTGCAGGACGATACATTGAAACTCACATTCGAAAACATCTTCCGTGTAACTGGAAAGCGGGCGCAGAAGCTTTTATTGAGGCTTACCACGTTCGAGAAACTCACTCGACTGGAAAATTAGGTGATGAGGTCACTACCCAATACGATGTTTTTGGTGAGAATGTATCCCGCTTTATTCACACTCGAGGTCTTAATAGTCCTCTGAAAGAAAACCCTCGCTCAGAAGATGAACTTCTTGCTCATCTCAGTGGGCGTATGTTTGGTAAGGGTGAATTTGTACTTCCGGAAGGGATGAGAGCCCGAGACTATTATGCCAAACTGGTTCAAGAGCAAATGGGCGAAAAGTATGGCCATGACTTTACACATCTCAGTGAATCATTAACGCTTGATTCAATAGAGTATTTCTTATTTCCTAATGCTTTCTTTTTCCCTGGGCTCTCATTGCCAATGGTTTATAGATTTAGGCCAGATCCTGAAAGCCCAGATCGTTGTTATTTTGACCTAATTTTTATGCGACCAAGACCACTTGATGGGGAAACACCAGATCCTCCGGAGATAATACATCTCCCAATAGAAACTAGTTATTCCTCAGTTGAGGGAGTGGGGCCTCTTGGCAAGATTTATGATCAAGACACTGCTAATTTGGCTGCTCAAACACGAGGTTTCAAGTCAAGCTTTAAACGAGGTGAAACATTAGGTAATTACCAAGAAGTGAGAGTAAGGCATTTGCAGAAACGAGTTCAGGATTACGTCGAATCTTAACGTCAGAAACTCATGAGAAGATACTCGCCTTACTGCTTTGATTGTGGCAGCATTGGGAGATGAAATATGAAGCTTGCGTGGAAGTGCGTCTCAAAGAAGGAATAGCAGATCCTCAAGGATCAACGATAGAAAAAGCTACTCCCAAATTAGGTTTTGAAGGAGTCAGTAATGTTCGGGTAGGGAAAAATATCCGTTTTATAGTTGAGTCTGAGACTGAAGAATCAGCTAGAGAAACTATCGAAGAATTATGTGACCGATTCTTAACTAACCCAGTTATTGAGGATGCCTTTATAAGTGTCCAAGGAGTCGAGTGAGTCCTTCAATAGGCGTTGTTATTTTTCCAGGCTCTAATTGTGAACAGGATGCTGTCGAAACAATTAGAGGTTTGGGAGCTGAAGCTCATCTTTTATGGCATGGCTCATCAGAGATAGGTGACATTGACGGAGTAATTATTCCGGGAGGCTTCGCTCATGGTGACTATCTTCGCCCAGGGGCTATAGCGAGGTTTTCTCCAGCTATGGAATCAATTGTTGATTTTGCTAAAAAAGGCGGACCTGTAATTGGAATATGTAATGGATTTCAAGTGCTTACCGAAGTAGGTCTCCTTCCCGGAGCGCTACAAAAAAATGCCGGACTCAAGTTTCTTTGCAAACCAGTTAATCTTAAAGTTGAATCAACTAATTCAGTTCTTACATCACAAGCAGAAAAAGGTGTGATTCTTCGCATACCTATCAATCATTTTGAAGGAAATTATACGTGTAGTGAAAAGGTACTTGAAGACTTAAGAAGTAATGACCGTATCGTCTTAACGTATGAAGAGAACCCGAATGGTTCAATGGGAGACATTGCGGGGATATGCAATGAAGCTCGTAATGTTGTTGGTTTAATGCCGCATCCTGAACGTGCATGCCACCATCTACTAGGAAGTACAGATGGCAAACCTTTGTTACAAAGTTTTATAGAGAGTGCTAATGGGTAGTCACATATATCTTTTTAATAGAAAAATGCTTTTATCCGAATGTAGCTCGCCTAGTGCCTACCAATCACATCAAATTGAGGAACAATGACGGACGAACTCCATCGAACATTAGGTCTAACAGACCAAGAATTTGAAAAGATTATTCAAATCTTAGATCGAGAACCGAACCACCTAGAATTAGCAATGTATTCAGTTATGTGGAGCGAGCACTGCTCCTACAAATCATCAAGAATTCATTTACAGCGGCTACCTACAGAGGGAGAGGATGTCCTTGTTGGGCCCGGAGAGAATGCAGGTGTTATTGATGTCGGTAATGATATTGCTATAGCAATAAGGATTGAAAGTCATAACCATCCCAGCTACATAGAGCCATATCAAGGTGCAGCAACTGGTGTAGGAGGAATAATACGGGACATATTTACTATGGGCGCTCGTCCGATAGCAATTATGGACCCGCTAAGGTTTGGCCCTCTTGACGATGCAAGAAGTAAATGGGTTGCAGAAGGCGTCGTTAGTGGAATTTCTGGTTATGGAAATTCTGTAGGTGTTCCGAACATAGGTGGTGAAACAGTTTTTGATCAGACGTATATAGGTAACCCATTGGTTAACGTGTTATGTCTGGGAATACTACCTAAAGAACGCCTTGTTCTGGGACAAGCATCAGGTGTTGGTAATCTAGCAGTTCTGTTAGGTGCTACAACAGGTAGAGATGGCATAGGCGGTGTTAGCGTCCTTGCCTCAGCAGGTTTTGGCGATGACGAACAGGATGCCGATAAACGACCAAGTGTTCAGGTTGGTGATCCATTTGAAGAAAAACGCCTTATTGAATGCTGTCTTGAACTATTAGATGCAGGTCTTGTTGTTGGGATACAGGATTTGGGTGGAGCAGGGCTTTCTTGTGCAGCTTCAGAAACTGCGTCACGCGGAGGTGTTGGAATGGACTTTGATGTTTCTGCAGTCCCCCAAAGGGAAACGGGTATGCATCCCTATGAAATTATGACTAGTGAATCTCAAGAACGAATGCTAGCTATAGTTACACCAGAAAATCTTGCTGCGGTCACTGATATAAGTAAAAAGTGGGAAATTAGATCTGCTGTAGTTGGGAAAGTAACCGAAGGTGGTCTTCTCCGTATTTTGGATGGATTAGGTGGTGAAGTTCTAGGTGAAGTTCCTGCAGTTTCGCTCCATGAGGATGCTCCTTTGTATGAAAGGCCGTTAATGCCTCCAACTGACTTTCAATCTTTTCAAGAAACTCAGGCTGAACAATTACCCGAACCTGAAGATATAACCTCAGACCTTCTCAACTTACTAGCTGGAACCCAATGGGTTACCTCTCAATATGATTCTCAATTATTTCTTAATACTGTTGTTGGCCCAGGGGGTGACGCTGCAGTTTTACGTTTAAAGGATCCTGTCTCTGGAGAAGATACAGGACGAGGTTTAGCTGTAACGACCGACGGGAATCATCGATGGTGTGCAGTCAACCCAAGGCTCGGAACAGCCATGACTGTCGCAGAAGCTGTTCTTAATTTATCTTGTGTTGGTGCTGAACCTAAAGCCCTTGTGAATTGTTTAAATTTCGGAAATCCAGAGAACCCAACAGTGATGTGGCAATTAAGTGAAGCAGTTGATGGTATGGCTGAAGCATGCATTGAACTGGACCTTCCTGTTGTTGGCGGAAATGTAAGTTTGTACAACGAAAGTCAAGGTGTAAATATTGACCCAACACCAATAGTTGGGGTAATTGGAGTTATCAATAAACTTGAAACCCCACCACCTGGAATGCAATGGGAAGATGGCGACCGGTTGATGGTGATAGGTCCTGAAGCAAAAGGTTTATCAGGAAGCGCTTGGGCTTTTCAGAAAAATCATCGGTCTGGAGTACTTGAATCAATTAATTTCGATTTACATAAACAAGTATGTGAAACAATTAAATACCTAGTTACTAACGGACTTGTCACCGGATTGCATGATATTTCAACTGGTGGATTAGGTGTCTGCGCAGCTGAAATGGCTATCCACTCTGGTATTGGATGTACACTCGCACGAATCCCTGACCATATGGCATTCTTTTCTGAATCACCTTCTCGAGTGTTAATCGCTGTGAATCCTGAACTTATTCCAGAAGTAGAAGAAATAGCAACACACAATAACGTTCCGCTTACACGAATAGGGCTAGCACATGGAGAAACATTTGCAGTGAAAAACTTGCTTTCACTGCCTGTTTCGGAACTTCAGACCCAATGGGATAATAAACTTACGGAAGCATTTGATAGTGGAACAACACAGGGTTAAAAATCAGCTTGTGACAAGTTTTTTTTATTCTTTTTTTCAATATCTAGATGTAATGATGCTAACCCACGAAGAACGTAGCTTGGTTCGTATTCAAATGTATTCTTAGCGTTGAAACTAGGAAGGTTTATTCTTTTCCCTAGTTCTTCCAATGCAACTTTTCCTTCTAACCGAGATAATGGTGCGCCAATGCAGAAATGGTGTCCTTTCCCAAAGGCTAAATGCTTGTTGACATTATCACGATCTGGTAAGAACTGATCAGGGCTGGGGAATTCACGATCATCTCTATTTGCTGCGGCAAAGACAACCCAGACGCGCGATCCTTTAGGAATTAACATTCCTTCTATATTCACATCTTTTGTAACGGTTCTAAAAAGACCTTGAGTAGGTGATGATGCTCTAAGTCCTTCCTCTACGATTCCATAGACAATCTCATCTGGGTTGCGTTCGAGTTGCTCCCACCACCTGGGATTCTCTATTAGTAAGCGCATTGTTTCATTTAAAAACTTTGTAGTTGTCTCATTACCGGCAACCATGAGCTGCCGAATAATGCCATATACCTCAGGGAAATACAGTTTTCTAGTTTGCCCGTCAGGTAAGTCAGGATCATTGAAATCAGCAAGTGCTAAATCAGAAAGAATATCATCTTGAGGGTTAATCAGACGGTCCTCATATTCAGAAAACCAGTACTTTTGACAATCAACAATAGATTCAGCTTTCTCTATTCGCATTTCTCGTGAAGGGTTTGCTCCAAGGTCGTAATTATTTGCATCCGACCACCATTTAACCTTGTTCTCTACTTCTGGAGACATATTTAATGCGTAATGTATTACTTTTACGGGAAGTGGAGTTGCGAATGATGTGTCAAAATTAATCGTGCCTTTTGTTGGAAACTTTTCAATTAGGTCAATGGCGATCTCACGGATTTTTTCTTCGTAGCTTCCAATTTTACGAGCGGAAAAAGTTCGTGAAACCAGTTTGCGATAACGCGTTTGATACGGAGGATCGATTGTGAGCATCGTTTCAGTACGAGGCCAACCTTTAGATAAGATCGCATCTATTTCTGCCTGAGTTTCAATATCATCAGTTGGCACTTTTGCATTAGACCGTTCAGATGAAAACGTTTCAGTGTCTCTTACGATCTGGTTAACAATGTCCATTCGAGAAGCAATATACGTTTTTGTTTGCTCATGATAGAAAAGAGGCCCATGCTCTCGAAGAGCGGCGTAATGATTAAATGGGCATTGCTGGATATCTCGATCCATAGGGTCGTAGCTACTGAGATCTATCTCGTCAATATTCGTCACTTCATCGCCTTTCGTTCATAGTGGGCGTTTCTCAACCTCAATTTCTAAACTAGCAAGGCCACGAAGAACAAAACTTGATTCATATTCAAATGTGCAATTTTCAGTAAACGAAGGTAATTTGATTCGTTTTACTAACTCCTGCATAGCTACCTTCCCCTCTAAGCGTGAAAGTGGTGCCCCAATACAGAAATGATGTCCTTTACCAAAAGCGACATGTTCTTTTAGGTTTTCCCTTTTTGGATTAAACGATTCTGCTTCATCAAATACTTGCGAATCACGGTTTGCAGCGGCAAACATAACCCAGATTCGAGATCCTTTCGGGATGGAAACTCCATGTATTTCAGTATCTTGTGTAACAACACGAAACAATCCTTGATTCGGCGAGGACATTCTTAGACCTTCCTCAACTACGCCGTAGTACATGTTTTCAGGATCTTTTTCTAATGCTTCCCACCACTGAGGTTGTTCAATCAAAATGCGCATAGTTTCATCAAGAAATTTTGTTGTTGTTTCATTTCCGGCAACCATAAGTTGTTGGATAAGACTATAGATCTCAGCAAATTCAAGCTTTCTTGTTTCGCCAGTTGGTAAATCGGGATCTGGAAAATCAGCGTGTGTAAGGTCAGATAAAATATCATCTTGTGGGTCAACTAATCTTTTCTCGTACTCAGAGAACCAATATTTCTGATTCTCCAATTGACCCTTTACCGAACTAATCCATCTTTCGTGGGTTAATTTATTTCCGATAGCAGCGGTAGCGTCATCAGACCAGCCTTTGATTTTTTCAGTAGTCTCTGGAGCCATATTCAACGTGTGATGGATGACGCGAACAGGAAAAGAAACCGCAAAGGCTGTATGAAAATCAATTACTCCCTTATCAGGGAATGCTTCAATCAATTCAATTGCAATATCTCTTATCTTGTCCTCTAAAGCCACAATTCGTCTTGCGGAGAAAGTTCGTGAAATAAGCTTCCGATAAGCAGTATGACGAGGAGGATCTATAGTCAATAGAGTTTCAGCTCGAGGCACTCCCTCACTGAGGATTGCTGTCATTTCCGCAAGAGTTTCTGGGTCAGGTCTTGTGGTTGTAGTAGCCCTTTCCGAAGAAAAAGTTTTTGTATCGCGCAAAATCTCATTCACAACATCAAGTCTTGAAGCAAAGAACATTCCGGTACCTTCATGGAAAAAGATTGGACCATCATGGCGAAGTGCAGCGTAATGATCAAATGGGCACTGTTGAACCTCGTAATTCATCGGGTCGTAGTCTTTTAAATCGATATGTTCAGAAGTTGTCATGTTTTTCTAGAATCCCCCGCTTAGATAAAATTGTTTTCACATACAACAATTTACACATACCATTGAACCGTGTCTTTGGAACTTTGCCAAGCTCATAGTTAACTAAAGTCATCTACATCATTACACAACGGTAAATAATCTGTAAGAATTTCAAAGTGGCGGTGGACGAATACAACCTAGATGGCGATTCGCCACGTGAAGCCTGCGGAGTAGTTGGAATTTATGCTCCAGGACAAGCTGTAGCTCACATGAATTATCTTAGTCTTTATGCTCTTCAACATCGAGGTCAAGAATCTGCGGGTATAGCCACTAGCGATGGTGAAACAATCACAGTCGTCAAAGATATGGGACTAGTTTCAAACGTATTCAACGAAAGAACATTAGCTGGCCTTGATGGGCATCTTGGTATCGGGCAAACACGTTACAGCACCACAGGATCAAGTTCATGGAGAAACGCTCAGCCCGTTTACCGTGGAATGGACCAGAGAGAATTTGCATTAGGTCATAACGGAAATTTAACTAATACTGAAAAGCTCGCTGAAGAAGCAGGAATGCTCCCTGGCACTATCACAAGCGACAGTGATTTGGTTGCAGAACTAATAGGCCAACATATTAATAAAGCAGCAAATCAGAACTCGTCTGATGGAAGAGAATTAGAAAGGTCTCTTGTTCAAGTTCTTCCAAAGCTAGAAGGTGCTTTCTCTTTTGTTTTAATGGATGAAGCTAACATTATTGGAGTACGAGATCCCAATGGTTTTAGGCCACTCTGTCTAGGGAAACTTGATAATGGATGGGTATTGGCTTCGGAAACTCCAGCCCTTGATATTATCGGAGCTCATTTTATTAGGGAAATAGATCCTGGAGAAATGGTCATTGTAAGTGCGACAGGAGTCCGGTCAATTAACCCATTTCCTCCTGAACGCGTTAATCCAAGTCTATGCATTTTTGAATTTGTATATTTTGCCCGGCCAGACACACAGTTGTATACACAAAGTGTTCATCATGCAAGAGTTCGCATGGGACAATCACTGGCTCAGCAAGCACCCGCAGAAGCTGATGTTGTAATGGGTGTACCGGAATCTGGAATTCCCGCAGCAGAAGGATACGCAAAAGAGATAAATATTCCCTATGCCCAAGGTTTAGTAAAAAATCGTTATATAGGAAGAACGTTCATTGCTCCGAATCAGGAACTCCGTTCACTAGGAGTGCGTATGAAACTCAATCCTCTTAGGGACACGATTGAAGGCAATAGGTTAGTTGTTGTTGATGATTCAATAGTTCGTGGAACAACTACCAAAGCTATGGTTCGTATGCTCAGAGAAGCTGGAGCCAAAGAAATTCACATGCGAATCTCGTCACCACCATACAGGTGGCCTTGTTTTTATGGAATGGACACCGGAACACAATCCGAACTTCTGGCCTCTAACCTCACAGTTCAAGAAATAGAAGACTATTTAGACGTGGACTCTCTTTCTTACTTGACCCTTGACCGGTTGGTAGAAGCAACTGGAACAAGTAATGCAGGATTTTGTTCAGCATGTCTTACGGGAGAATATCCTGTAGAGATACCTGAGAATCTATCAAAAAAAGTTTTAGAGAAAAATAACGAAGAGGAATTAATAACGCCTGTTATCAATCCAGATGAAATTGCGTCAACAATTAGCGGGAAAGTCAATGGCTAAAAGAAATAAAGAAGAAACGTACGAATCGGCAGGGGTCAATATAGCTGCTGGGGAAGAAGCCGTTCATCGAATAACTCCGTTAATAGAAACGACACTCCGCCCCGAAGTTCTTACTAGTATCGGGGGATTTGGAGGAGCCTTTGATATAACCCAAACAGGAAGAAAGCACCCAGTTCTAGTTTCTTCTACCGATGGTGTTGGAACAAAAGCTCAAGTGGCAGTGATGGCTCAAAGGTATGACACTATTGGGATTGATCTTGTCGCAATGTGTGTTGATGATCTCATTTGCGTAGGAGCTGAACCACTGTTTTTTCTTGATTACGTTTCTGTCGGAAAATTAATCCCTAATCAAGTTGAATTACTTGTTAAAGGAATCACGGATGGATGTAGAGAAGCCGGATGCGCTCTAATAGGTGGAGAAATGGCTGAACACCCAGGTTTGATGCACTCAGGAGATTTTGAGCTTGTAGGTTTCAGTGTCGGAGTTGTCGACAAAGAAGACATGATCACAGGTAAAAATATTGTTCCAGGTGATGCGATCATCGGGTTACATTCGCCAGGTCTTCGAAGCAATGGTTACTCACTTGCAAGAAAAGTATTCTTTGAAACTGCTAAGAAATCAATTGACGAACCTGTGTGGGATGGCGCTGAGATTACGGTTGCTGAAGAACTTCTTCGACCATCAGTAATATACACACCAACAATTTTAAAAATATTGGAACATAACCCTATTAAATCCATAGCTCATATAACTGGAGGGGGTCTTCCAGGGAATATCAACCGAGCGCTCCCCAATAATGTGGATGCTGAAATATTTAGGGAAACCTGGAAACCACCTAAAATATTTACTGAGATACAGTCACTTGGAAATATTGATGAGAATGAAATGTATAAAGTCTTCAATATGGGAATTGGGATGGTCCTAATCCTTGACCAACAATGTGTTGATAGTACAACAGAAATTGTTCATTCAATGGGTCTTTCAACGACTCGAATAGGCACAATCAGAGAAAATGGATCAGGTTCAGTACAAATCATTTGATGATCAGTAGGAAGCAATTATGGATACACGAAATTATCAGGCAGTAACCTACGATTATTGGAACACGATCATGGCGGAAACAACCAATTCGCTTGACCGAAGAAGAGTCTTATGGACAGAAATTTTATACGCGAATGGTATTGAGGTAACGCAAGATCAACTAGATAAAGCGTTTAAGAAGGGATGGGACTACTTTGAAACGAATTGGAGAAATAACGTCCAATCTTCATTAGAGAATGTCGTCAAAGCAGCGATAACGAAACTTCCAGACGGTATCTCATCCACTGTCAAAGAAAAATTGACCGACGCTTACTTAGAAGCATCAGAGTCGACCCCTAGAAGCCTATTGCCGGAGGTTGAGCAAACACTCCAACAATTAAAAGGACTGGGCCTTCGGTTAGGCGTAATATGCGATGTAGGGACAATACCTAGCAGTCGTCTACGTTCTTGGTTAGATGATCTCAATGTGCATCAATTCTTTGACTACTTCGGTTTTTCAGATGATATTGGCGTTTATAAACCCGACCCTAAGATCTTTAAAGAGACCCTCACAGGGTTAGGAGTCTTAGATCCTTCTGAATGTATTCATGTCGGAGATTTGAGAAGAACAGATGTAGCCGGAGCACGCGCGATTAACATGACAACAGTTCGCTACACCGGAGCCCGAGATGACCCAGAAGTTGGGGATGAAGCAGACTACGTAATCAAAAATCATAGTGAGATATTCAATATATTTAAGACAAGTTAAACACTTGAAAAGTGCGGTATCACGTTTTCCCCATATTGACGAATCGTTTCCATGGCAACCTCATGAGGCACCCCACCCATCTGTATGAGGCACATAATTTCGTCGGCCCCTGCCTTTTCTAGCTCTTTCACATACCTGATAGCGTCATCGCTGTCTCCATAGGCATGGTTAATATTAAATGGTTCGGTTGAAGCAACAACAGAAGGCAGAGGGTGACCTCCTTTAGTCATGAATGCCTCTACGCGTTCTTTCGCATCGTCAATAGCGTCACGAATATCTATATCACTTGGTACATGTTCAGGTAGCGGTGTTCCTATATTCCAATGCTGAATTGATTCAGCAAAAAATTTCTGTCCACGAGCACCGATTTGGAATGCTTCTTCAGCATCATTGAGAACGACTGTTGGGCAAAGCGCTGAGAGAAAATTTATGGGTGTTTTCGAAATGCAGTTCTTATTTGAACGGGAAGCAATCGCATCATCGTATATTTTTTTAAGTTCGCTTACTTGGGAAGGCCCAGAAAAACCTAGTACTAAAGCCCCAAGTCCATACTCTGCAGCCAGCCTAACAGTATCGTCTTTTGTGCAGGCCATGTATAGCGGTGGGTGAGGTAGCTGAATAGGTTGAGGGATCACCGAACGTTCAGATATAGAGATACTGCCATTCCACTCAAATGTCTCATTCTCCCAACATTGACTCAGAATTTGAAGAGATTCTTTTACCTGAGGGTATGTATCTTCTCGGTCAACTCCAAATCCAGACATTTCTATAGCTGTTGCGCCTCGTCCAGCACCGACATCCAATCTCCCACCAGAGAGGCTATCAAGCATCCCTACGCGTTCAGCTACACGAAGAGGGTGGTTATACCCAAAGGGCATGCAAACAACTCCATGCCCAATTCGGATAGTTGATGTTTTTGCTGCAACCCAGGTAAGAAAAATTTCAGGGGCACTCATATGTGCGTAGTGTTTCAATCCATGGTGTTCAACAGCCCAAATACGATCAAACCCCTTTTTTTCTGCGAAGACAGCTTGTTCAACGCAACTCATTAATGTTTCGCGTTCACCTTCAGGGGAAACATCATCACATTGAAATTCAAAGATCATTGAAAACTTCAAGACATCCCCCTTTGAAAGGTTTTATACCATCCGTAATGTTATTAGGTCTTTGAACTCAAAGCGATTCTGACCATTCTCTAATCATGTACTCTCATAATATGAGTTCGAATAAAGATGATGTCTTAACTGATTTCACAAGAGAGTCAATCACTATAGAAAATCGGACGAAAGACGTCTTCTGGAAGGGAACAGGACCCTGCATAATCGTCCTAAGCGAAATACCTGGAATTACCCCTGAAGTAGCCGAGTTTGGAAGAAGACTCGTAACCAATGGCTTTACAGTCGCTATACCTAATCTTTTTGGAAATCCGGGCAAACCTTTCAGTAATGGTTACGCACTGAAATCAATGACACGAGCCTGTATCTCAAAAGAATTCCTTATCTTCGCAACAGGAAAAAGTTCCCCAGTAACCAAATGGATACGAAAACTCGTTGGAGTAGCTGTATCACGGTGCGGAGGAGAAGGTGTTGGAGTTGTTGGAATGTGTTTCACTGGCGGCTTCGCCTTAGCGTTAGCCGTAGATCCGCTAGTGAAAGCCCCTGTTATGAGTCAACCGAGCCTTCCACTGCCTTTAGGTAAAAAAAGAAAAGAAAATCTAGGACTTAGTAAAGAAGAACTTTTAATAGTGAAAGAACGAGTTCACAAAGAGCAGTTATGCGTGTTTGGTTTGAGATTCACACAAGACCCGCTTGTGCCTGAAACTCGTTTTCAAAAACTCAAAGATGAATTAGGAGATGGATTCATTGGCATAGAGATAGATAGTTCAAGTTCAAACTTGCATGGGATAGAGAAGAGCGCCCATTCGGTTTTAACTACAGAATTCCGAGACACACCAGAGCATCCTACGTTTATCGCTCATGAGAAAGTAATCAACCATTTTAAACAACAGTTATTTTGAACCCTAACTAGCCTCTTCTTCGGCTTGTGGTTCTTCAGTGTCTTCGCTGGCTGGTTCTTCTGCTTTGGTTTCTTCTTCGGCTTGTGGTTCTTCAGTGTCTTCGCTGGCTGGTTCTTCTGCTTTGGTTTCTTCTTCGGCTTGTGGTTCTTCTCCAGCTAAAATCCTTTTCAGGTCATCATCAGCTTTCAACCAAGCTGACTTAACAGCATCTTTTTCTTCTTGAGAAATATTCGGGTTTTTTTCTGCTTGTTGTAAAGCTTTAACAGCATCTGATTTTTTCTTTTCCGCTTTCTTAACGACGGCAAGCTCTTTCTCTTTAAGCTTTTGCTTTTCTAGCTCAGCATTAAATAATTCAAGAGCAACATCTAATTCTTTATTTTTGCTTTGAACCATTTTAGTCTCCAACTTATTTTCTTTTTTATTCGCAATAGAAAGATAGCCGGAAAATAGTAAAGCGCCTCAATTAGACCACCTTCCATGTAATCTATCGGAGTGCCTTCACATAATTTAACTAGCGGTCTTAACCAATCACAATTGGATGCGGTAACACACCAAACAGGACCACTTCTTGTTTTAGCGGGTGCCGGTTCTGGAAAAACACGCGTTCTTACACATCGCATATCATATTTAATTGCTGAGCTTGGAATATCTCCCTACCAGATATTGGCGATAACATTTACGAAAAAAGCTGCTCAAGAAATGAAGGAAAGAGTTGGGGCTCTTGTAGGACCTAGAGCTCAAACGATGTGGGTTTCAACTTTTCATTCAGCTTGTGCACGTATTCTCCGAACTAAAGCTGGGTTGCTCGGTTATGACAGCAATTATAATATTTACGATCAAGCAGACTCAAAGACTTTAACTAAAGAAACATTGTTATCACTTGGGCTTGACGGGCGAAACGCAGGCATGTACCAATCGCTAATTTCTAGAGCAAAAAATGAAGATAAGGATCCCCTAGTATTTGCTGAAGAACTTCGAGATAGTAATAGCCTGGTGCCGCCTCAATTTGAAGACGCTTACCGAAGGTATGAACAGCTTAAAAGATCAAATAATGGCATGGACTTTGATGACTTACTTTGCAATATTGTTAAATTATTTGAAATAAGTGAAGAAACTCTTATTGAATATCAAAATAAATTTCAACATGTTCTCGTAGATGAGTATCAAGACACAAACCCTGTACAAAACAAGCTCATTATTCAACTGGCAAAAGAACACAGAAATATTTGTGTTGTAGGAGACCCGGATCAATCAATATATGCATTCCGCGCTGCGGATATTAAAAATATTCTTCAATTCGAAAACAATTTTCCCGATGTCACTGTTATACCTCTTGAACAGAACTACAGAAGCACACAAATTATTCTTGATGCAGCAAATAGTGTAATCGAACAGAATCATAGACCTTATGCAAAGAACCTCTGGACAGATGGAGAAATGGGTGACCAGATTTCTTCGATACAAGTATTTGACGAAAAGGATGAGGCAGAGGAAGTCGGGCGTGAAATTCGGAAAATCCAAGATCTTCAAAAGTATGCGTTAGATGACATAGCAGTTTTTTATCGAACCAATGCTCAAAGTCGAGCTTTAGAGGAAGTGTTAACGAGAAATAAAATTCATTACAAGGTAATCGGCGGATTACGATTCTATGAACGAAAAGAAATAAAAGACGCCCTTGCTTACCTTAACGTTCTCAATAATCCACAGGACGATCTTTCTCTAGAACGAATTCTTAATGAGCCAACCCGTGGGATTGGTAAAGGTGCAAGGGAAATTCTAAAAAAATATAAAGAGGAAAAGGGTTTCAATAATTTGTATGAAGTTCTTCTTCAATCTCAAAGTAATGAAAATATAAAGGTAGAAATTGGTGGAAAAGAGAAACAACTCAGTGCCGGAGCACTCAAAGGAGTAAAAAAGTTTCTTAAGGCTTACCTTTCAATTTTTGAGATGGTAGAACACGATCTAAGTCTTCTTCAATCTTCAGAAACAACATCAAAATCACTCAGTATTCTCAACGAGCATGGTTATATATGTCCTCAAAGAGCGCTAAGCCATCTTTTGATTGAGACAGAGTACTTAGAATCACTTGAAAAAAGCGGAGACCCGATTACAAATGCAACTCGGATAGAGAATCTCAGTGAACTTCTAGGAGCCGCAGATGACGACCAGTATAAACAAGACCTAAACGTGCATGAAGAACTTTCTGATGTAGAGCCTAATCACATGAAAGCAGTTACGTTATTTCTGAATAATTCAAGCCTAACGGATTCATCAGAAGATCATGAAGGTGGTTCAGTATCGTTAATGACTCTTCATTCTTCAAAGGGACTTGAGTATCCTTCTGTTTTCATCATGGGTATGGAAGATGAGCTTTTCCCCTTCCCCAGAGCGATCTTTGAAGATGGAGGACTCGATGAAGAACATCGCTTAGCTTATGTTGGGATTACGCGTGCAGAAAAGAATCTTTACTTTACCCACGCACATAAAAGAACACTTCATGGACAAACTACTTACAACATACCAAGCAGATTTATTGGATATATACCTGAGCACCTCATAACTCATAGGAAGAGCAGAAAATTTGAAAGTGAAATGAGTAGTCGAGTGAACCAAAGATCAAACTTTGGTTCTCGATTAGGTGGAGTACAAGCGTGGTCGGATAGTAATTTAGGTAAAGATTCAGATAAAAGTAATGCTGATCAAATAGGTCTCAAAGTAGGCGATAACGTAAACCACGACATGTTTGGTGATGGTGTCATAGTCAAGTTAGAAGTTAACGAATACGAGGCTATAGCAACAATAAATTTTGCTGACGAAGGACAAAAAACTCTAGATCTTTCTTGGGCTCCAGTAACAAAAATCTAATCGCTGGTGGGGGCATATATTTGATTTAGGTCAATTACTAGAATTCCAAATTCAGTGATTGCGACTCTAAATCTAGTTAAACCATTCCCGTCAACAGGGTACAACGAGGATTCATCGCAGCCGTCAACAAAGACTTGTCTTTCAATATCCCAATTTAAAGCACAATTTACCGGGTCAGATGGTGACCGTGCATCAATAGCAAACCAATTTTTAGCAGGATCACCACCAGTATGTTGAACATATATAGGTCGAGCTCCGCTTAAAGATGAAAAGGGTATTGGGCTTCTATCACTCTCAATTCGGTCTGCAAAAAGTTGTGCATCACCTACTTCAAAAACATCATCACCAAGTTTGAATTGAATTTCACCGCTACCAGAAAGTTTCACAATCGCAAATAGTAATGCAACTCCAAAAATCAGGCTAAATATGATAAACGACACAATTCGAGGGAAATTAACCTGACGACTTTGCAAGAAAGGCATGAAAACAGCGTATTAAGCAATTAGTCGCTTTTGGTTTTTTTCCACTAAACAATTCGATGATGAGCATAAGCGCCCAACAATTCACTAGTATCCCCTCGGGGCGTATACGCGCTAGAAATCATAAAATCACATACCAAAGAGGCTCTTATGGACTTGTTCGAATATCAAGGCAAACAATTCTTTTCTGAATACGGCATGCCAATCTCACCAGGGCAAATTGCATTTACTGTTGAAGAAGCTGTTTCCGCAGCGGAACAACTTGGCACACCAGTAATGGTGAAAGCTCAAGTTCATACCGGTGGAAGAGGAAAGGCCGGTGGGGTGAAATTTGCAGCAACGATTGAAGATGTTCAAGAACATGCCTCAAATATTCTTGGCCTAGACATTAAAGGCCATGTTGTTGGGAGAGTTTGGATAGAGAAAGCTTCTGATATAGCTGAGGAATACTATGCAAGCTTCACTCTAGATCGTTCGGCAAAAAAACACCTTGGTATGTTGTCTAAAGAAGGCGGCGTTGAAATCGAAACAGTTGCTGAGGAGAACCCAGAAGCTATTGCAAAAATCTGGGTAGATCCAGTAGATGGATTAAGCGAAGATGAATGCAAGGAATGGGTATCTGCAGCTGCTTTACCTGATCAGGCATTTGATGGTGCAGTAGATATTCTAATGAAACTCTACGAAGCGTATACAACAGGTGATGCTGATCTAGTGGAAATTAATCCACTTATTCTGACACCTGAAGGGAAAGTTCACGTTCTAGATGCAAAAGTTACTCTTGATGGTAATTCAGTTTTTCGCCACACAGAATATGCCCAATACGACGAGACTCAGACAAGAGATGAAAGAGAAACAGCGGCACATGCAAAAGGCCTTCAGTATGTAGGTCTAGAAGGAAGTGTGGGCGTCATCGCAAATGGCGCAGGATTAGCAATGAGCACAGTCGATGTGATCAACCAAGTCGGAGGTAAGCCTGCAAACTTTCTAGATATAGGAGGAGGAGCCAACGCGGATGTAATGGCTGGAGCACTTGAAGTTATTAACAATGATCCAAACGTAAAGGCTATTTTTATAAATATTTTCGGGGGTATTACAAGAGGAGAGGAAGTCGCAAACGGAATTCTGGAAGCTATGCAACGTGTCGATATTGAATCTCCTATAGTTATCCGGCTCGATGGAACTAATGCTGACGAAGGAAGAGCCATTCTTGAGCCAAATCTTTCAGATTCGTTATTGATGGAAGCAACTATGCTTGATGCTGCTAAAACTGCAGTTGAATTGGCTCGATAGGAGAAACATGAGCATTTTCGTAGATGAAACAACCAAAGTAATATATCAAGGCTTAACGGGGTCTCAAGGAAGTTATTATGGACGCCTTAATCGTGAATATGGTACGCAAGTTGTTGCAGGAACTCACCCTAAAAAGGCTGGATCTGACGTAGATGGCGTCCCGATTTACGCCAATGTTGCTGAAGCTGTTCAACAGACTGGGGCGACAGCAAGTTGTATTTTCATTCCTGCAGCTGGAGTTCGTTCAGCTGTTATGGAAGCAGCAGAAGGAGGAGTAACTTTTATTGTCGCTGTTACCGAAGGTGTGCCAGCACACGATGAAGCACACTTTTATAATCAACTTAAAAGGGACTATCCAGATGTGCAGCTACTTGGTCCTAATTGTCCAGGGATCATTAGTCCAGGGAAATGCAATATCGGTATAACAGCAGGTCATATCGCCAAAGCCGGAGGACCCGTTGGGATAGTCAGCAGATCTGGAACGCTGACATATCAGGCACTATATGAACTCAAGCAAAAAAATATTGGTGTCACCACGTGCGTAGGTATAGGAGGCGATCCTGTACCTGGAACCAGTTTCATTGATTGCCTTGCAGCTTTTGAACAAGATTCTGAAACTGAAGCAATCATGATGATTGGGGAAATCGGTGGGTCCGCAGAAGAAGAAGCTGCAGAATACATCAAAGATCATGTCACAAAACCTGTATCAAGTTACATTGCTGGAGTGACTGCGCCTCCAGGAAAGAAAATGGGACATGCTGGAGCGATCGTCTCGGGAGGGAAAGGAACCGCCCAAGCGAAAATGGAAGCCCTTGAAGCAGCTGGTGTCCGAGTTGGAAATAACCCTACAGAAGCCGGAGAGCTTATGGCTCAAATTGTAGCTTCATTATAATTTCATAGACTTAACTAAATCTTGAAAGGTGAACCGAGAATTACCAAATTAATGGTAGGTTCAGCGCGTGCGCGTAGCTGTTCTAGCATCTGGAAGTGGAACCATTCTTCATGCAATGATTGAAGCTGGAATTCCTATTGAACTTGTTGTTACCGATCGTGAATGCAATGCAGAAAGCATTGCGATAAATAATGAGATCTTCCATAAAAGAATTGAACGCACAAATTACGGAAAGGACTTTGATAGGGATTCGTATACGTGTGAAGTTCGAGATTCACTCCTCTTTAACGATATCAATCTTGTGGTGATGGCAGGATTCGGAACAATTTTAGGTCAACCTATTTATAACGTTTTTGAAGGTCGAGTTCTCAACACTCACCCATCTTTATTACCAAGTTTTCCCGGATGGCATGCTGTTTCAGATGCCCTACAACATGGTGTAAAAATTACAGGCTGTACAGTACATGTAGCTACGAAAGAAGTTGATGCAGGGCCAATCCTTGCCCAAGAAGCAGTTCCTATTTTTAATGGCGACACAGAGGAAACACTCCATGAAAGAATAAAGACTATAGAACGTCGCCTGTATGTAGAAACGATCCAGGAAATTATTAAGAATAATCAGCTAATAGAAAGAGAACAATGAAAGCTCTACTCTCCGTCTTTGACAAAATAGGAATAGAAGAATTTGCCTCTGGCCTTCATGAATTAGGTTGGGAACTTATCTCTAGCGGGGGAACAGCAAAACAAATAGCAGAAGCTGGAATCCCTGTCACTGATGTTGCAGACTACACAGGATCTCCCATAATGCTTGGACACCGAGTCGTTACTCTCCATCCCAAAATCCATGGTGGGATTCTTGCAGATAGAGAGAATGCTGAACATCAGCAAGACCTGATAGACAATCAGATTGAGACAATAGACCTTGTCGTTTGTAATCTTTACCCATTTCAGGCAGAACCCGGAATAGAGAATATTGATATTGGCGGTCCGACAATGGTTAGGGCAGCTGCTAAGAATTATGACTATGTAGGTGTGGTTGTAGAACCTAAGGACTATGACGTTGTTCTTGTCGAATTGCAGAACGCCGGAAACCTCTCAGCTGGAACACGAAAAATGCTTGCTCGTAAAGCTTTCGCACACACAGCAGCTTATGATGCAGCGATCGTTAGTTGGATAGACGATACAGATCAAAGCAGCGATGCTGAAGACCCATTACCAGATTCAATTCACTTAGCTTTGGAGAGAGTTCATGATCTTAGATATGGCGAAAATCCTCATCAAGTCGGCGCTAGATATAAATTCGTAAATGGAGGTGGTTGGTGGGACGCTGCAATAAAACTCCATGGAAAGGAAATGAGTTATCTAAATTTATTTGATACTGAAGCTGCATGGAGACTTGTGCATTCAATGGGAGAAGAACCAACGGTAGCAGTCATTAAACATGCGAACCCGTGCGGTGTATCTTCCCACCATGACATTACTGAAGCGTATATTAGAGCAAATGCATGCGATCCAGTTTCGGCATTCGGAGGGATAGTCGCTGTGAACAAAGAAGTTTCAGGGTCAATGGCAGACGAATTAGCAAAGGTATTTACAGAAGTCGTTGTCGCTCCAAGTTTCACTCAAGAAGCAATTTCAAAACTTACAGAAAAGAAAAATATTAGAATCATTGAAGCACATCCCCCAGGTTTTCCTTTACTAGATATGAGATCATTAGATGGGGGCCTACTGGTTCAGACCTGTGATCGTTTACAGCTAGACCATAGTCAATGGACTATAGCCACTGATAGAGAACCAACGGAAAGTGAATGGATTGACTTAGATTTTGCCTGGAGGGTTGCAGCAAAAGTCAGTTCTAATTGCATAGTTCTAGCCAAAGATAAGCAGGCACTTGGAATAGGAGCAGGTCAACAAAATAGAAGGGATGCAGGAGTTATTGCTGCCGAAAAAGCAAATGGTCGAGCAAAAGGTGGTGTATGTGCAAGCGATGCGTTCTTTCCCTTTACGGACGGGTTAGATGCAGCAATTGATGCAGGATGCACAGCAGTGATTCAACCAGGTGGTTCTATACGCGATCAAGAAGTTATAGATGCTGCAAACGAAGCAGGTTTAGCAATGGTGTTTACTGGTGAGCGCCATTTCAAACATTAAAATCTGGATTAGTTACATTAACTAAGTGATAAGACACACTGAATTAGTCTTCGCTAAACTATAAGGATGATAGAAAAAGAATCTTCCTCACCAAAATGGCAAGGAATTCATCATCTTGCCATGATCACACCTGATATGGATGAAACTGTCCGCTTCTACTGTGGAGTGCTAGGAATGCCTTTAGTGGCAACACTTTGCGCCGGTCCGATGAGGCATTACTTCTTTGAACTTGGACCAGGTAATACTATTGCTTTTTTTGAGGACCCTCGTGCGGAGACATTTAAGAAACCTGCTGGTCTGATGACAAGAACAGATTTACAATTTGACCATCTCTCATTTGCATTGCCAAATGAACAAGACCTTGTTTCTCTTATTCAACGTCTAGAAAAAGCGCAATGTGATATTACAAGAATTGTTGACCACGAGATTATCAGGTCCGTATATTTCCACGATAACAATGGCATAGCTTTAGAAGCCTCCTATTGGACTGTTCCCATAGAAAAATTGGGTTTCCAACCGAACGATGAAGAATTATTTGCGGATCCCAACCCAGTCCCAGCAGTGAAAGAACTGGCTGAAGGCCGATTGCTGAACATACCGAAGACAACGTTTCCTTCTTTCAACTAAGAAACAAAATCATTGAAGTAAATGAATAATGAGATTTCCCAACTGTTGCATGCCATCATCAAACTATGACTGCTATTAAACTTGACGGGGAAATTCTCGCATCAGAACTCAAAATTAAGCTTCAAGAACGCATTAATAAACTACAGGAACAACAAACTATACCTGGTTTAGGGACCTTGCTAGTTGGAGAAGATGGTCCTTCTAAAAACTATGTGGCTATGAAACATCGTGATTGCCAAGAGTTAGGAATGCATTCAAAAGAAATTAACCTCCCTGCGACAGCATCCCCAAATGAAATATCTGAAGCAATTCTTGACTTAAACCAAGACCCAAATATTCATGCCTTTATAGTCCAGTACCCATTTCCAAGTGAATTAGATTATGAACAACAACTTATGAAAGTCCTTCCAGAAAAGGATGCTGATGGGCTTCACCCTGTAAATCTAGGGAAACTAGTACAAGGAGTCTCTGCTCCACTCGCTTGTACTCCTGCAGGGATTCAAATGCTTCTTGCGCGTTATGACGTACCAATTGAAGGAAAACATGTTGTAGTCGTTGGTAGGGGGCTGACTATAGGGAGACCTTTAGCAAACCTTCTTTCTCTTAAACGACCAAACGCAAATGCAGCAGTAACGGTCGTTCATACTGGAGCAGGTAACATCGCTCCCTATACACGACAAGCTGACATTCTCATTGCTGCAGCAGGGTCGCCAGAAATGATTAAAGCCGACATGGTAAAACCCGGAGCTGCCGTTGTCGCAGCAGGAGTAAGTTTTTCGGGGAAGAAGCTAGTTTCTGATGTAGCAGAAGAAGTACATGAAGTAGCAGGATGGCTTTCCCCAAGAATTGGCGGAGTAGGGCCTATGACTCGAGCATTATTAATGGCAAATACTGTTTCCGCTGCAGAGAAGCAATAATAAGCAATTAAAGAGTTTTTTCTTCTGCATTTAAGTAACTTTCCAACTTTGCCCTAGACTCGTGCTATATGGCAGACAAAATAACAATCAACGACGATCACACGCTAAATGTTTCTGATAATCCAATTATTCCTTTTATTGAAGGTGATGGAACTGGAATAGATATTTGGCCGGCAGCAAAACTTGTACTTGATGCTGCAGCAAACAAATACGGTAGAACTATTGAATGGGTAGAAGTTCTTGCAGGTGAAAAAGCTTTCGATGAAACAGGCGACTGGCTTCCGCAAGCGACCATAGATACTTTTCAAGAATACCTCATTGGGATAAAGGGACCGCTTACAACCCCAATTGGTGGAGGCTTCAGAAGCCTCAACGTAGCTATCAGACAACTTTTAGATTTGTATGTATGCCTTCGTCCAGTTCGATGGTTTGAAGGTGTTCCATCTCCTGTAAAGCAACCGGAACTCGTAGATATGGTTATTTTTAGAGAGAATACAGAAGATATTTATGCAGGAATCGAAGCAGAAGCAGGTTCACCTGAAGCAGCAAAACTTATTGAGATGATAAGTGAAATATTCGGAAGAGATATTCGTGAAGATTCGGGAATTGGTATCAAACCTGTCTCGCGAACTGGGTCTCAAAGATTACAACGTGCTGCTCTTAAATACGCCGTTGATAGAGGCAGAAAGAACGTGCATTGGGTTCATAAAGGAAACATTATGAAATACACCGAAGGCGCATTTCAGAAATGGGGATACGAACTTGTCCAAGAAGAATTCAGCGATGTAGCTGTAGGTTGGGACGATTGTGGCGGAGATCCCGGAGATAAGATACTCGTTCAAGATGCAATAGCTGATATAGCACTTCAGCAGGTTCTAACAAGACCTTCAGAATTTGATGTCATAGCGACTATGAATCTCAATGGGGACTATCTTTCTGACGCTCTTGCAGCACAGGTTGGTGGGATAGGTATAGCTCCTGGAGCAAACATTAATTATGTTACAGGTCACGGAATATTTGAAGCTACCCATGGAACTGCGCCTAAGTACGCTGGTCAAGATAAAGTCAACCCTTCGTCTGTTCTTTTGTCCGGTGTTCTTATGTTTGAACATCTCGGCTGGAGAGACGCAGCGGATGACATAATAAATGCAGTTGAGCGCACGATCGGTGAAAAAATTGTTACATACGATTTTGCTCGACTTATGGATGGAGCCACCGAGGTAAAATGCTCAGAATTTGCTTCGGCAATAGTTGATCGACTCTAATCTCGCTCTCCAATAACGAGTATTATCTCTTTGCTTCACAACAGAGATATCTGAGCGCACAACCCCAAAGAATCAAGAGAACGTAGATGGCTAATTGAATGGATACTTCGGCCAGACAGAAAGAAATTCCCCAAGAGCGTTATTTCAGACGTGGGTTAAATCTGATTAGACGTTCTTTTAGAATACGCCCAGTTTCACATGTAGTAGCAATCGCAGGTGCATGCCTATTCTCAATATCAGCAGTAGCTTTGACTCGCGTTTTAGGTCACGCCACCGATGAAATAATAATCCCGAATTTAGATCGTGATTCCCTAGACCATACGGAATTATGGATTGTTTTTATAGTTATTATTTCAGTAGGTTTATCGCGAGGATTAGGTGCTTTCCTCCGACGGTACTTTCTCGCTGGAGCTCGTTATGGGACCGAACTAGTTTGGAGACGTCAACTTTTTAATCAATACTTAGATCTTCCAATGTCATTCCATCGAAGAAAATCGGCTGGGGAACTTTTAGCTCATGCAGACAATGACATGATGATCGCATCATTAGCTTTAATGCCTTTAGCTTTCACTGTAGGTACATTGTTCTTATCCATAATTGCCCTACTTAATCTTTTTCTCATTCATCCAACTATTGCTTGCATAGCGTTAGTTCTTTTTCCGCTACTTGCAGGAATGAATCAGTCTTACTCAAAGCGAGTTGTTACTCCTGCATCTGCAGTTCAGGAATCTGTCGGGAGTACATCTGGCTTAGTTCATGAGAGTTTTGATGGCATTCTCGTCATAAAATCGTTAGGTCGAAGTGAAGCAGAAGTCCAACGACTTAGAGAATCTGCTAGCCAAATTCGGAAACATAGGATTAGCGTTGGAAGGCTCCGAGCAATCTTTGAACCAGCTATTTTTGCATTACCAAATTTTGGTGTTATTGCCTTACTCATGATTGGTACTTGGCTTATTGATAAAGGATCATTAACTATAGGAGAACTTGTAAGTGCAATCGCCTTATTCGGAATTCTTGCGTTTCCGATGCGGATAGCAGGTATTTTCTTTGAGGAGCTTCCTAGATCAGTAGTTGCGTTAGACAGGATTGATGAAATCCTTGAACTAGAAAATCCGATGAAAAACTCTTTTGGAACAAAAACAACTACCAACGAGTCACTTAAATTAGAAATTAAAGGCCTTGAAGCACGATACGGTGATCAATTAATCCTCGACAATATCAATTTCACTATTGAACCTGGTGAAATAGTAGCTCTTGTTGGGCCAACTGGTGTAGGTAAATCAACCATTGCCGACATGATCGGAGGTTTACAAAAACCTACAGCGGGTCACGTTCTGTTAGGAGATATGCGATTAGAGGAAATACAAGCACAGCAAAAAAATCAGATACTCGCTGTTGCATTCCAAGAGTCTTTTCTTTTTGCAGACACAGTTAAAGAAAATATTCTTCTAGGCAGAGATTTTGAAGAAAACGATATTCGCGCTGCTCTTGAAACTGCACAGGCCCTTGAGTTTGTTGAACATCTTCCTGAAGGAATCAATACTGTTTTAGGTGAACGAGGAGTTAGCCTCTCTGGAGGGCAACGTCAACGAATTACACTTGCAAGAGCATTAGTAGGGGAACCCAAAATCATCTTCCTCGATGACTCAACTTCATCAGTTGACCCAGTCATAGAAAAGAAAATATTAAATAACCTTCGCTTGCATTCAGATGTGTCACTACTTATCGTTGCTCATCGATTGTCAACCATTAAACTCGCCGATCGGGTTATCTTCCTGAATAAAGGAAAAGTAGAAGGAACTGGAACCCATGAAGAACTTATGGAATCAAAATCGTACTCCACGCTCATCAAAGCGTACGAAATAAATGGAACAATCCGATGAAACAACAGCGTTTCATAAGAAGATCCACTAGGGGTGAAGTAGGTCAAGACGCTCAAGCTATCACTCAAATTGATAACGATGAAAGTGATGAAAAAACGGGTGCTCTCGAAGTTCTTCGTAGAGGTCTTGAAGTTAGCCCAGAGTTACGTTCCGGAGCTGCCCTTACAGTAATGATGGCTTTAATCGTCGCAGCAGGTTCACTAGCAATCCCAATTCTTATCCAACAGATATTAGATCAAGGACTCAACAACGGAAATGGTTTGAGAACAGGCTTTATCTACATTTCTTGCTCGATTGCTATTGGCATAATAACTTTTGTCGTGTTTGCACAGAGAGCAACCTACAACCGTTTAGTTAAAGTTGCTGAAACAACAATTCTGGAACTTCGCATTAGAGTTTTCAGGCATTTACAAAAACTTAGTTTAGCTGATCATCAAGAGGCTCGAAAAGGGATACTGACAGCACGAGTAACAAGTGATATTGAAACCCTTTCTCAATTTGCCCAGTGGGGAGCAATAGCGTGGATAGTGGATTCGGTAATAATTCTAGGAACCCTTCTTGTCATGGCGATCTACAGCTGGCAACTAACGATTGCCGTAATCGCAATATACATTCCAATTATTCCGATACTAAAAGCAATCCAACGGCAACAATTTATTAAGTATAGAGATGTCCGAGAAGCTGTTTCTGAAACGATGGGAGAAGCATCAGAAGCAATTACTGCTGCTCCTGTAATTCGTTCATACGGTTACGAAGAGTCAGTTCGAAAAAAATTAGAGAAAGCTAATCAATCGCAATACAAACGTCAGATTAAAGCTCACAAATTTTTTGTATTACTTGCCCCAGTCATGGATGCTTTTAGCGCTCTAGCTATTGCAGGAGTAATTGTCGTTGGCTCACTTCTAGGTCCTGATATTGGTTTGACGTCTGGCGAAATGATTGCTTTCGTTTTTTTAACAACTATTCTCGTTGCTCCTATCTGGGAATTGGGTGAAGTATTAGATCAAACCCAAACGGCACTTGCTGGCTGGTGGAAAATCATTTCAGTCCTAGACGTTCCGATTGAAGTCATTGAACCTAGTAATGGAAGAGAACTTTCAAAAGGGCCTCTTGAAATACGTGTTGACCAATTATCTTTCAGTTACCGTACTGGTGATCAAGTCCTCCACGACATTAACGTTCTTATTCCTGCTGGAAGTAACGTCGCCGTTGTAGGCGAAACCGGTTCAGGAAAAACTACATTTGTAAAGCTCTTAGCTCGGTTAGCAGATCCAATATCGGGCACTATAAAAGTCAACGGCTTACCTTTAGAAAGTATTGAAATGACATCTCGTCATGAATCAATACAAATGGTTCCTCAAGATGGTTTTCTCTTTGACCAAACAATTTACGACAACGTTCTATTTGGAAAGCCAGATTCTAACGAAGAAGATGTAATGAAGGCGTTCGAATCACTTGGACTTAGCTGGTGGGTGCAGAAATTGCCAAATGGCGTTAACACCCAAACAGGGCCTCGTGGAGAGCGTCTCTCGGTCGGGGAAAGACAATTAGTAGCATTAGCCCGAGCTCAGCTCGCTAATCCTGGATTACTTATACTTGATGAAGCAACAAGTGCTGTAGATCCTGAAACTGAAGTCGCACTTGTATCTGCTTTAGATCAACTCTCTCAGGGACGAACGACCATATCTGTTGCGCATCGCTTAAGCACAGCCGAAAGATCCGATATGGTAATCGTTTTTGATAAAGGTCATATCGTGGAAATAGGCAGTCATCATTGGCTTTCACAACAAGATGGTGTTTATGCAAACTTGTATAAAAGTTGGATAGGCAATACCCAAAGCCTTTAACGAAATTTGACTAACCCTGTTGAGGATTAGCCAATAGGTGCTGTCTATTAGGTAATCTCGCATGTGTACTAAGGAGGCTCAAATGAGTAAAAAACCGGTAAATGTGACTATCACTGGAGCTGCAGGACAAATTGGATATGCACTCCTGTTCCGAATAGCAAGTGGTCAAATGCTTGGGCCGGATCAGCCAGTAATTCTGCGTTTGTTAGAGATAACTCCTGCGTTAGGGGCACTAGATGGCGTGCACATGGAACTTGATGATTGCGCATTCCCTCTTCTTGAAAACGTAGTCAAAACAGATGATGCAAACGTTGCATTTACTGAAAGCGATTACGCGCTTCTTGTAGGAGCTATGCCTAGAAAAGATGGGATGGAGAGAGCGGATCTCCTTGAAGCTAACGGCGGTATTTTTGGCCCTCAAGGCAAAGCGATGGCAGATCACGCTAACTCTAATATCAAGGTTTTAGTTGTTGGAAACCCAGCGAATACAAATGCATTAATCGCTCAATCCTCAGCGGCAGGACTTAACTCTCGACAATTTACTGCCATGACTCGACTTGATCACAATAGAGCAAAAAGTCAAGTGGCTTCTAAACTTGGCGTTCCAGTAGATTCAGTAAAAAAAATGACTATTTGGGGTAACCATTCTGCAACTCAATACCCTGATCTTTTCAACTGCGAGGTCAATGGAAATTCTGTAGCAGAGACAATCAATGATCAACAATGGTTGGAGAATGATTTTATTCCTACAGTACAACAGCGTGGTGCAGCCATTATCAAAGCAAGAGGAGCTTCCTCAGCGGCTTCAGCGGCGAATGCTGCAATCGACCATATGCGAGATTGGGAACTTGGAACTCCTGAAGGCGATTGGGTTTCCATGGCTATTCCATCAGATGGAAGTTATGGAATTCCTGAAGGAATTATTTCATCATTCCCTGTAACTTGTGCTGATGGCGATTATTCAATAGTCCAAGGATTAGATCTCGTTGATTTTAGCAGAGGCAGAATTGATGCTTCAGCGGATGAACTGGTTTCAGAAAGAGATACAGTCTCCGAACTTGGTTTAATATAACGAAATTCACAATTCACTGATTAATTTTTGAAAAAATATCAATAAGTTTTGCTACATCCCCATCAAATTGAAGAAGACCTCTTAAAAAAGCTTCTTCGGTTGTTAGCTCTCCGGAATTAATTAACGAAGCAACACCACTATCAAGCGTAAATATCATATCGGGTGAGTCTAAAGTCCCATTTGAAATAGATACTTGGTTTCCTGCTAATTCAAAAAAGAAACATTCGTTATCCCCTGATTTATTATTAATCACGTATTGGGTTGTCAATTCCATACCCGATATGTCGGAGAGGGTGTTGCTAATATTCTTTTGTAGTTCAGCAACCCAATTTTGCTTAAAAACTTCCATAACTACAGATTACCTTTGGAACCAGCTAATCGAATCGCCTTAGGAACTAACTCAACTACAGTTGGAGAACATCCGATTAACTCACCATCAGCCCATAGATCTATTCCACTAGAAATAATCTCAATTCTTTTACCTCTCATACCTATAACTTTTGGGTGCTCCATATGAGAACCACTAAATACTTTCCGAAAGAAACGAAGTAATTCCAAACGACTGATCTTTGAAACAAATGTCATATCAGCGATTCCATCAAATGCATTTGCTGATGGAGCAATTTTCATGCCACCTCCGAAATCACTTGTATTAGCAATATTAGACAGGCAGAGATTTAGGCTTACGGGAACATCATCAATTACTAATTCAACTACTTGACTTTTGAGAGAGGGAAGAACCGCAAGAGTAGCTAGGGTATAGCGGCTCGGGCCATTAGGCCATTTCAGTGCTTCTGCTTTTGTATTTACGTCTCCAGAAAACCCAAAAGTCACAACAGATGCCGCCCATCGACCATTAATTCGAAGTAAGTCAGTTAAATAATCATCGCCAAGCGACCTTTCAATAGCTTGCGCTATATCCATGGGGTATCCCAAGGACCTGCAAAAGTCATTACCAGTTCCAATTGGTATGAATCCAAGAATTGTCTCTGATTGTGCAACAGCCTGAATAGCAGAGTGAATCATTCCATCGCCGCCAGCGACAACTATTCGCTCAATACCATTACTAACTAAATCACGTAGTTTCACATCAATATCGGTAAGCGTTTCACCTTCGATAAGGGTAACTTCTACACCAAGATCACCAAATTTCTCGAGAATCACTTCAGTGCTCTCACGACCTTTACCTTTTCTTGAAAAAGAGCTTATTAATAAATGCACCATCATTTAGTTCTTCCAAAATTCCAAATACTCATTACAACAATAAATCCAATAATCCCAAATAACGTTGGCCAAAAAAAATCACTCAACGAAAGTGGCCAAGCTAAAATAGAACCCTCGACCACCTCATTTTCTTCGCTACTAACAACACCCACACCGTTAGGCCATGGCCAAATAACTCTTAAACTTCCAATCATCAAAGCAATAAGAAAAGCTAATAAAGGATCACGAAATTTTAAGAGGAGCCAATTGAGTCCTCGCGCTGAGAACCCTAGAGACAGAATTGCTCCAAAAGCAAAAACCGTAAGCTTCGTCAATTCACGGTTATTAACCGTTTCAATTAAAGAACCGTACATTCCCATCATCAAGAGTAGAAAAGATCCAGATATGCCTGGAAGAATCATTGCGCAGATAGCAATCGCTCCAGAGATAAAAAAAACTATGAGACTAGGATTTGCTATAGGGCCAGCCCGTAACCCTAAGAAGAAAAAGGCTGATGCAGCTATAAGGGGTATGCAAAGAAGATAAAAGTTTTTCCACACATCTATCATCGAAATAGCAGCAACGATAGAAGCAAGGACTAGACCAAAGAAAAACCCTGCTGTTTGGCGAGGGTATTCTTCTAAAATAATTTCAATAATTTGAGCAAATCCAATAAACGAAACAAGTATTCCTAGGAGCAATGGAACAATGAATCTCCATTCAATTCTGGAAAAATTTTCTTTGGATCTCGGTAAATCTCTTTTAAGGAAGAGCACACAAGCACTACTAGTTACATGGATATTATGAACAAGTCTTTCGTAAATTCCCAATAATAAAGCAATAGTTCCACCTGAAACTCCGGGGACTACGTCCGCTGCCCCCATGAATACCCCACGGAGTAGTTGTTGTAAACCATCAACAACTTTCTCATTTTTAGAACCGATTTTCATTCTTAGAATCATAGGGGCGATTCGTTCTATCAGAGAACAACTCTTCTATCTCTTTTTAGACTAGCCAAAGTCATCAGAAATATAAAAAAAATTTTCGTTAGTTAGATGTAGTAGTTACTATTTGTATGGAGGCAATATGGAAATTGAAAATCAGAGCAGTGGTGACGAATATCTACTTAACTTATTCCTTACGGAAGAAGGAATAGCTAACCCAGCCATTTGGTATAAACGTCTACGCGATGAGTCACCTGTTTTTGAAAGTTCCTCTGGGGCAATTTTCCTATCTAGGTATAGTGATTGTCGGACATTATTTAGGGATAACAGATTAGGTAAAGATGATCGAGAAGGCCCAGGTGGTTCAGCACTTCCTCGCGACGAATCTGAAGAGGTTAAAGCATATAGAAAAGAACTAAGTGAGAATAGGGGAGATTCTTCTCCGTCTATGTTGTTTCTCAACCCACCAGACCACACAAGGTTAAGAGCGTTAGTAAGTAGAGCTTTTACTCCCAAAAGAGTTGATTCAATGAGAGCAAGCATTACAAGTTTGACTGAAGACTGCCTTGATAACCTTGCTGAAAATGGAGGTGGGGACGCAATGGAAATACTTGGTTTCCTACCAGTGAACGTAATCGGTGAATTAGTAGGTGTACCTAAATCTGATTGGGACTATTTTCGCCCCTTGGTTACAGCTGGTGTAGCGTCTTTAGAAGCAGCACCATCCTTAGATGAGTTAAAAGCATCAACTGCTGCGTTCATCGAAATGAATGAATACTTTACTCAGTTACTAGCTGAACGGAAGGAAAGTCCTCGTGATGACCTCATGTCAGCGCTCATAGAAGTAGAAGAAAGTGGTGATCGAATAAGCGAGCCAGAAGTGGTTAGCACGATCATTCTTTTATTTGCTGCAGGAATGGAAACAACGCAGAACCTTATTGGAAATGGACTAGGTGCTTTCTTCGAAAATCCTGATCAAATGGATCTTTTATGGGATGACTCCACCCTTGTCGAATCATCAATAGAAGAAATACTTCGGTTTGATAGTCCTGTCCAACTTGATGGGCGAACAGCGCTTGAAGATGCTGAAATTGCCGGATTGTCGCTTCCTAAAGGAAGTAACATTGTGACATTAATTGGCGCTGCTAATCGAGATCCTGAGCGTTTTGCTAACCCTGATGACTTTCGCATCCGGAGGAATGAAGGACCTCCGTTGAGTTTCGCTTCAGGTATTCACTACTGTTTAGGGGCTAATCTTGCACGCACAGAAGGACAAGAAATGTTTGCAGGTTTAATCAGACGATTCAAAACCATTGAACAAGCTGGTGATTTAAAACAACGCGGCAGACTAACGCTTAGAGGATATGAAACAGTCCCGGTGAGCGTAACGCCCCGATGAAAGATTCAGAAGGTCTCTGGGACAAACGCTATAGCGATAATCCTGTTCTGAATCCTCCCTCAGAGTTTCTCGAAGAATTTGAACAATACCTTCCGGATCATGGGACTTGTGTTGACATAGCGGGAGGGAATGGAAGGAATGCTCTTTGGTTCGCTAAGAAAGGTTACACAACGTCTGTGATTGATATCAGTTCAGTTGCCCTTAACCAGGCAACGAAGAGCGCCCAATCTCAAAAAGTGGAACTTGAATGCATATATTGGGACATTGAGAAGAACCTTCTTCCACCAGAACGAAGATGGGATATTGCGCTCCTTACCCTTTTCCTCAATAGAGGCGTTTTGCAGACAGCGAATGAGTACCTAAACCCGCAAGGAATACTTTTGTTCGCCCAACCAACGAAGAAAAATTTAGAGCGTCACCAACACCCAAGCGAACGATTTCTACTCGACCCTTCAGAAATATTTGAGATAAGCGAGAATCTTGCTGGTATGGAAATCCTCCATGTAGATGAGGGGTGGCGAAGATCAGAAAGACATGAAGCTTGGCTCGCCTGTAAGAAAATAATTTAAACACTTCGGCTTACTTGCGCTCACGGCATCTCTTTACTAATTGTAGAGATAGATATTTCTACGAATTGGAGATGCATGAACGGACAAATGGTTAACTTCCCAGTAAATGGCACACAAGCTGCTGGCTATCTTTCTGAAGCTAAGTCAGGTCAAGGGACTGGCGTTTTGGTTTTGCAGGAGTGGTGGGGTTTGGTTCCTCAAATTAAAGGCATCTGTGACCGGCTTGCAGATCAAGGGTTCAGTGCACTTGCTCCGGATTTGTATCATGG
>MDTB01075921.1_pt1 | contig 41626 bp, 40 predicted proteins | sample 811161 | NCBI WGS metagenome assembly MDTB01 (sample SAMN05326650, study PRJNA326480) | marine metagenome | isolation source: seawater | place: Mediterranean Sea | collected 2009 | reverse complement strand
GGGCGGTTAGCTCAGTTGGTAGAGCATCTCGTTTACACCGAGAGGGTCATAGGTTCGAGTCCTTTACCGCCCACCACTTAAAAGTGGGGGTGTAGCTCAGTTGGTTAGAGCGCCTGCCTGTCACGCAGGAGGCCGCGGGTTCGAGTCCCGTCACTCCCGCCAGCAGAATATTTATGAGAAAGAGTATTTTTTCAAAATTAAAAATTACTTTAATTTATTTCATATTAATATTTTATGCCGTGGAATTCTGTTTATTTTTATACATACCAAAAGAACAAAAAATGATGGTTAACTTAAATGAGAGCAGGCTCAAGTTAGCCAAGGAGCAAAAATTGAATTATGATTTAAGATCACCAGAGGAAGTTTTTTTAGAATTGAGAGAAAATAATGAAAATATTAAACCTAATTTTTATTATGCACCACTTTTTTCTAATTTTAAAACTTACAAAAATTACAAAAAAAAAAATAAAATAGTTCCATTTAGAGGACCTATTAACTCTAAATCTATTTCATGCACAGAAGATTTAAAGCATAGAACAATTGTTAATGATAAATACGGATTTAGAAACTTAAATACTATTTATAAAAGCAAAATAAACAATGTCATTTTAGGAGATTCCTACGCAGAGGGCTTTTGTGTTGGACAAGACGAAGATATTACGGCTTATTTAAATTTAATGGGGCATTCAACAGCAAACTTTGCTGTTGGAACATCTTCGCCACTTGTTTCTCTAGCCGTATTGAGAGAATTCGGTGAAACTCTGAGACCTAAAAATTTTATATATTTTTATTTTGAGGGAAACGATCTAGACGGACTTAATTGGGAAAAAAAACAAAAAGATTTGTTAAAATATTTAGATGATGATTATAGTGTTAATTACATAAAAAAATATGATGAAATAAAAATATTTTTGGATGAGATCTCAAAAGAAAGTATAGAGTCAGCTAAGAGATTAGTGGCCTTAAAGAAAAATACTGTGAATAAAAAAAATTATGATTTAATCGAAACAGCACAAGACATTTTAGAGCTTAATAATATTAGAAATATTGTAAAAAATAGTATTATTAAGACTTCAAAAAAAAATTATGATCTGAACCTTTTTTATGAGATTGTTTCAAAAATGGAACTAAACTCCACTAAAGTTGGAAGCAAATATATATTTGTTTATGTCCCAACTTGGTCAAGATATTTCACGAAGTTTACAAAAAAAGACTCCTCTATTTTTTTAAAAGATGAAATTTTAAACACACTTAAAGACATGGGAATCGAAACTTTAGATTTGACCACAGTTTTCAAAAACGAAGAAAACATAAAACAATATTTTCCTTTAGGATATCTTGGACATTTTAATGCAAATGGTTATAAAAAAATTGCAGAGGCTTTAAATGAAAAGTTGTAATTTTAATAGTTTTTTAATTTTATTTTGTAAACTTTTAGTGATATAAAAAGTTCTGATGGAAAAAATTGGATCAAATAGAAGTTTTGGTATACTTTTTTTTATAGTCTTTCTTCTAATAGCAATTTGGCCTGTTTTTAAAGGAGAAACTTTTAGAATTTGGTCCTTATCTATTTCGCTTATCTTTTTAATTCTAGGCTTACTTAATTCAAAATTATTATCACCGTTAAATAAAATTTGGGTAAAATTTGGAGAACTTCTTGGAAAAATTATTGCACCTATTGTTATGGGAGTTGTATATTTTATTGTGCTAACCCCAATAGGCTTATTTATGCGCATAATTGGAAAAGATTTATTAAATATAAAATTTTCAAATGCTAGTTCGTATTGGATTAAACGAGATAAAAATATTGGTACTATGAAAAGGCAATTTTAATGCTAAGCTTTTTAAAAGAATTTTGGGATTTCCTAAATGAAAGAAAAAAATACTGGTTGTTACCAATTTTTATTGTCCTTGCATTGTTTGGAATGCTAATAGTGCTAAGCCAAGGTTCTGCAGTAGCTCCATTTATTTATACACTATTTTAAGTGACATCAATTTTAGGCATATCAGCATTTTATCACGACAGTGCAGCTGCACTTATAGTAGATGGCAAGATTATATCTGCTGCTCAAGAAGAAAGATTTTCAAGAAAAAAACATGATCCTAGATACCCTGTGAATGCTATCCAGTTTGTCTTAGACAATTCAAAAATAAAATTGAGTGAAGTAGACTACATTGTTTTTTTTGAAAAACCGTTTTTAAAATTTGAAAGATTATTAGAAACTTATTTAGCTTTTGCTCCAAGAGGTTTTAAATCTTTTTCGATGGCAATGCCCATATGGTTGAGAGAAAAGCTTTTCCAAAAAAAATTTTTATTTGATAATTTAAAACAACACGATAAAAATTTTAAAGATATAAATAAAATTCATTTTTCAGAACATCATTACAGTCATGCTGCCAGTGCTTTTTATCCATCCCCATTTAAAGAGGCTGTTATATTGACCCTTGATGGTGTTGGTGAATGGGCAACTACGACAGTTGCAATAGGTAAAGAAAACCAAATAAACATGATAAAAGAGATTCATTTTCCACATTCCATCGGTTTACTTTACTCAGCATTTACCTATTACACCGGTTTTAAAGTGAATAGTGGAGAATATAAAGTTATGGGACTGGCTCCTTACGGCCAACCAAAGTATAAAGACCTTATCTTAAAAGAACTTATTCATCTTAAAGAAGATGGTTCATTCAGACTCAATATGAAATATTTTAATTACGCAACTGGACTAACCATGACAAATAAAAAATTTTCAAAATTATTTGGCCAAAAAGTTAGAAATCCAGAAAAAGATTTGCTAACTCAGTTTCATATGGATATTGCTGCATCCATTCAAGCCGTTACCGAAGAAATTGTTATAAAGCTAACCGATTCTATTTGCAAAGAAACGAAAATCAAAAATTTATGTATGGCAGGAGGTGTCGCATTAAACTGTGTTGCAAATGGCAAAGTATTAAAAAAAAATATGTTTGAAAATATTTGGTTTCAACCTGCTGCAGGAGACGCAGGTGGATCCTTAGGTGCGGCTTTGGCATTTTGGCACCAGGAACTTGGAAAAAAAAGAGAAATAAGTTCCAACGGAGATGATATGAAAGGTTCTTATTTAGGACCTTCTTTTAATGATACGCAAGTAGAAAATACTTTAAAATCCTTGGGTGCGAAGTTCGAAAAGCAAAACGAAGAAAATTTGATAAATATTATTGCTAATGATTTAAAAAATCAAAAAACTGTTGGTTGGTTTCAAGGAAGAATGGAATTTGGACCAAGGGCTCTGGGGGCTAGATCAATTATAGCTGACCCAAGATCTGAAAAAATGCAAAAAAAACTTAACCTTAAAGTTAAATTTAGAGAAAGTTTTAGGCCTTTTGCCCCATCTATTTTAAGAGAAGATTTAAACAATTGGTTTGATTTGAATTATGATAGTCCTTACATGCTTCTCGTCTCTGATGTGAAAAAGAATATTCAAATACCTATGAATGAAAAAGATAAGAAACTTTTTGGTATAGATAAACTTAATGTCAAAAGATCATCCATTCCTGCAGTAACTCATGTTGATTATTCAGCAAGAGTTCAAACAGTACATAAAGAGACCAACCCAAAATACCATAAATTAATAAACAAATTCAAAGATATTACTGGTTGCCCTTTACTCGTTAATACTTCTTTCAATGTACGAGGTGAACCAATCGTATGTTCTGTAGAGGATGCTTATAGGTGTTTTATGGGCACGAATTTAGATGTTTTGGTTTGTGGGAATTTTATACTATATAAAGACAAACAATCTTCAGAAATGTCAATTGACTATAAAAGCAAATTCGAAAAAGATTAAATTTATTTATAAAACAAGTCTGATTCTTCTAAAAAAACTTACTTTATTGAGAACTGTTTTCAAAAATTATAAATACATACCAATATAACGCACTCAAAAGTGTGTTTTAATGTTCATTCATATAATATATACAATAGTAATTAGTATGAAAATCCCCAAGCAATAATGTATTGGGGTACATATTGGTAAACAATGCTTTTTAATTTTTTGTCAGAATATCTGTCTATACTTATCTTTGTATTCATTTCCTTGTTGTTAAGCATAGGTTTTGTTTTTATCAATTTTTTAGCTTCTCCAAAAAATCCTGATCCAGAAAAATTGTCAGCCTATGAGTGTGGTTTTGAGCCTTTTAGTGATTCTAGGATACAATTCGATGTTAGATTTTATTTGGTTGCTATACTATTTATAATATTTGATTTGGAGATAGCTTTCTTATTTCCTTGGGCAATCTCTCTTGGAAACATTGGTATTTTAGGTTTCTATTCAATGATGATTTTTTTATTTACTTTAACAATTGGCTTTATTTATGAGTGGAAAAAAGGGGCTTTAGAATGGGATTAGGATTTTCAAATTTTAAAGATAAAGAGAAGCAAATTCCCGAAGAATTTAGAAAGATTGCTAAAGATTTTAGCGAAAAAGGTTTTGTAACAACATCTTCAGAAAATCTTATTAACTGGGCAAGAACAGGCTCTCTCCACTGGATGACTTTCGGTTTAGCATGTTGCGCAGTAGAAATGATGCAGACATCTATGCCAAGATATGATTTAGAAAGATTTGGAGCAGCTCCAAGAGCTTCACCAAGACAATCCGATGTAATGATTGTTGCAGGTACCCTAACAAATAAAATGGCTGCTCCACTAAGAAAAGTATACGATCAAATGCCAGAGCCAAGATACGTAATATCTATGGGTAGCTGTGCAAATGGTGGTGGTTATTATCATTATTCTTACTCTGTAGTTAGAGGATGCGACAGGATTGTTCCGGTGGATATATATGTACCAGGCTGTCCACCATCAGCAGAGTCATTGCTATATGGAATTCTTCAGCTCCAAAAAAAAATTAGAAGAGAAGGTACTCTAAAAAGATAAATTCAACAATGAATCTAATAGATTTAAACAAACTGATAAACTCAGAACTCACAAGTAAAATTTTAAAATCTGATATTCAAAATGATGAAATTTTAATTAACGTTGGAATTGAGAATTTATATTCAACACTTTTATTTTTAAAGACAGATGAAAAATGTAAATTTAAACAACTTATAGATATTGTTGGTGCTGATTACCCAAATTTTGAACAAAGATTTAAGATATATTATTTACTTCTAAGTCATGAAAAAAATTTAAGAGTTAAAGTATTAATAAATTTTAATGCAGAAGAAAAAATTCCTTCAATTGTAAAACTTTATCCTTCCGCAAACTGGATGGAAAGAGAGGTTTTCGATATGTATGGAATTAAATTTAAAAACCATCCTGATATGAGAAGAATACTTACAGATTATGGCTTTACTGGACACCCACTCAGGAAAGATTTTCCTCTGACAGGATTTAATGAGGTTAGGTACAGCGAAAAGGATAAAAAAGTTATTTATGAACCTGTAAAGCTGGAACAAGACTATAGAAATTTTGATTTCGAAAGCCCTTGGGAGGGTACAAAATACCTTGATGACGCAAAGAAAAAAATAAATAATAATGACTAAGCAAAAAAAAACACTAAACCTAAATTTTGGGCCCCAACACCCTGCGGCACATGGAGTTCTAAGACTTATTCTCGAGTTAGACGGAGAACTTGTAGAGAAAGCTGATCCACACATCGGCTTACTTCATAGAGGTACAGAAAAATTAATAGAACATAAAACTTATACTCAAGCCTTACCATACTTTGATAGACTAGATTATGTAGCTCCAATGAATCAAGAACATGCATTCGCATTGGCAACAGAGAAATTGTTAAAGATAGAAGTTCCAATCAGAGCACAGTTTTTAAGAGTGATTTTTTGTGAGGTGGGAAGAATATTGAGTCACTTATTAAATGTAACGACACAAGCTTTAGATGTTGGAGCTTTAACCCCATCTTTATGGGGTTTCGAAGAAAGAGAAACTCTAATGACTTTTTATGAAAGAGCATCTGGTTCTAGATTACATGCAAATTATTTTAGAACCGGTGGAGTTCATCAAGATGTTCCCAAAAATCTTTTAGATGATATTGGTAAATTCTGTGAAAATTTTCCAAAAATAATTGATGATTTAGAAAGCCTTTTAACTGACAACAGAATCTTCAAACAAAGAAATGTAGAAATTGGAGTTGTGACAAAAGAAGATGCCGTTGCTCACAGTTTTTCAGGAGTTATGCTTAGAGGCTCAGGTATAGCTTGGGATTTGAGAAAATCCCAACCTTATGAGTGTTACGAAGAGTTAGATTTTAAAATACCAATTGGAAAGAACGGTGATTGTTATGACAGATATCTTTGCAGAATGGATGAAATGAGAGAAAGCGTAAAAATAATAAAGCAATGTTTAAAAAAAATTCCGGTTGGTCCAGTAAAGAATATAGATAATAAAATTTCCCCTCCAAAAAAAGATGAGCTTAAACAATCAATGGAGGCTTTGATTCATCATTTTAAACTGTTTACCGAAGGTTATAGAGTACCTGAAGGAGAAGTTTATTCAGCTGTAGAAGCACCAAAAGGTGAATTTGGAGTTTATTTAATATCAGATGGAAGTAATAGACCATACAGATGCAAAATTCGAGCGCCAGGATTTTCTCACCTGCAGGCAATGGATTATTTAATACGTGGACATATGTTAGCTGATGTTCCTGCGCTTTTGGGCTCAATGGATATTGTTTTCGGAGAGGTGGATAGATGAGTATTAAAAAAGTACACGATCAACAACCAGAAAGCTTTGAATTTTCCGAAGAAAACATAGAAGCTGCCAACAAAATTTTAAAAAATTATCCTGAAAAAAATAAAAAAAGTGCAGTGATGCCTTTATTATATTTAGCCCAAAAACAGAACAATAATTGGATACCGTTGGCTGCTCTAAAGTATATTGGAAACTTTTTGTCTATGCCTTACATAAACGTTTATGAAATTGCCACGTTTTATACAATGTATAATTTGGCTCCAGTAGGAAAGTATTTTATACAAGTTTGTACTACAAGTCCTTGTCTTCTAAGGGGAGCGGGACAAATTGTTAAGACATGTCAAAAAAAAATATCAAAAAATCCAAATGAAATTTCAGAAAATGGAATGTGCTCATGGACCGAGGTTGAATGTTTAGGCGCTTGTGTAAATGCTCCAATGATCCAAGTAAATAATGATTATTATGAGGATTTAGATACTATAAGTGCTGAAAAAGTTCTTGATTCATTTTTAGAAGACAAACCTTTGAAACCAGGATCTTCTAAAAATAGAAATAGTAGCGCTCCAGAAAATAATAAAATTAATGGTAGGATTGATGCTTAAAGAAGAAGATAAAATTTTTAAAAATTTATACAATGAACATGGTTGGACCCTAGAAGATTCTCTAAAAAGAAATGACTGGTCCAAAACTAAAGAAATAATTTCAAAAGGAAGAGATTGGATTATTAACGAGATTAAATTATCTGAATTAAGAGGAAGAGGAGGAGCTGGTTTTCCAACTGGAGTAAAATGGTCTTTTACTCCTAAAAAAGTAAGTTCAAGACCCCACTATTTAGTTATTAATGCTGATGAGTCCGAACCAGGAACCTGCAAAGATAGAGACATACTTAGGTTCGAACCACAAAAACTAATAGAAGGTTGTTTAATATCATCTTTCGCTGTTAACGCCCATACTTGCTATATCTATATCAGGGGAGAATACTTTAATGAAGGTAAAAGACTTCAAGAAGCTATAGACGAAGCATATGAAAAAAAATTTATAGGAAAAAATGCTTGTAATACCGGGTGGGATATCGATATTTATATTCATTATGGTGCTGGCGCTTATATTTGTGGAGAAGAGACAGCATTGTTGGAAAGTTTGGAGGGTAATAAAGGTCAGCCTAGATTAAAACCACCATTTCCTGCTCTTGTAGGATTGTATGGATGTCCAACAATAGTAAACAATGTAGAGACAATTGCTGTTGTACCAACTATCTTAAGAAAAGGTGCAAAATGGTTTGCATCAATTGGACGTCCCAAAAACACTGGAACAAAAATATTTTGCATCTCAGGAAACGTGAACAACCCATGCAATGTTGAAGAAGAAATGGGAGTTCCTTTAAAATTTCTTATAGAAAAATATGCGGGAGGTGTTATAGGTGGTTGGAAAAACTTACAAGCTGTTATACCTGGCGGCTCCTCAATGCCACTTATCCCTAAAGACATTTGCGAAACAGTAAAAATGGACTTTGATTCTTTGATTGCGGCCAAAAGTGGACTCGGTACAGCAGGAATTGTTGTAATCAACAAAGACCAAGACATAGTTAAATGTATGGCAAGAATTGCTAAGTTTTATAAACACGAAAGTTGCGGTCAATGCACCCCATGCAGAGAAGGTTCTGGATGGATGTGGAGAATATTGGAAAGAATTGCAAAAAATGAAGCTACCAAAGAAGATGTTAATTTATTATCTGAGGTTACAACACAAATTGAAGGACATACTATATGTGCATTTGGAGAAGGTTCAGCTTGGCCTGTCCAAGGTCTCTTAAGACACTTTAGAAAAGAAATTGATAAAAGATGTTTTTCAGAACCACTGATCAAAAAGAAAAGAAAAATACCTTATCTTGTGGATCAACATTTATTGGAGAGCAAGGATGCCTAAGCTAAAAGTGAATAATAAAGAGGTTGAATTCGAAAATGGCATGACAGTTTTACAAGCATGCGAAATAGCTGGCGCCGAAATACCTAGATTTTGTTACCACGAAAGACTTTCTATTGCTGGAAACTGTAGAATGTGTTTGGTTGAGATGGAAAAATCAGGAAAACCTATAGCCTCTTGCGCAATGCCTGCTGCTGAAGGTATGAATATTAAAACGAATACAAAAATGGTTGAGAAAGCTAGAAAAGGAGTTATGGAATTTCTTTTAGCAAATCATCCGTTAGATTGTCCAGTTTGTGATCAAGGTGGTGAATGTGACTTGCAAGATCAATCTTTATATTACGGTTTTGATAAATCTAGATTTAAGGAAAATAAGAGAGACGTAGAGGACAAGTATATGGGACCTCTAATTAAAACCCAAATGACTAGATGTATACATTGCACAAGATGTATAAGATTTGCAACAGAGATTGCTGGCGTAACAGAATTAGGAGCGATCGGAAGAGGAGAGGATATGCAGATCGCAACCTATCTTGAAAAATCAATGGACTCAGAATTGTCAGGAAATGTAATCGATCTTTGTCCAGTTGGAGCTTTAACTTCAAAACCTTATGCTTTTGAGGCAAGACCTTGGGAATTAAAAAAAACCGAAAGTATTGATGTCATGGATGCCGTAGGCTCAAATGTTAGAGTAGACTCTTACGGCTGGGAGGTTAAAAGAATATTACCTAGGTTAAACAACAACATCAATGAAGAATGGATATCAGACAAAACAAGGTTTGCTTGTGACGGATTGTTAAAACAAAGATTAGACAAACCTTATAAAAGAATAAATGGTAATCTTGTAGAAACAAATTGGGACGACGCTATCAATTTAATATCATCAAAAATTAAAGAAACTGATCCCAAACTTATAGCTGGACATACAGGAGATATGTCTAGTTTGGAAACTATAAATTCTTTTAAAACCTTTCTTAACTCTATAGGTTCAAATAATTATGACTTTAGAGAAAGATTCTTTTATATAAATGAAAAAAATAAAGAAAATTATATTTTTAATACTTCCATTAATGGAATTGAAAAAAGTGATTTTATCCTTTTAATTGGAACAAACCCAAGAACAGAAGCTACAATTCTTAATGCAAGAATAAGAAAAACATTTTTGTCAAAAAAAATACCGATTTTTTCTATAGGCTCACCAGGTGATTTAACTTATGATTATAAAGTTGTTGGTAATAGAACCGAAGAAATAAAAAAAATTCTAGAAGACGAAAGCAAAATTAATTCAATTCTTCTTAAATCAAAAAAACCAATGATTATAATTGGAGAGTCAGTTCTTGCTCTTAAGTCAGGTAAATTTGTTCTAGAAGGTTTAAAAAACTTCCTTATAAAAAACAATTTTATAAATGAAGAATGGAATGCGTTAAATATTTTATCAAAAAATGCCTCTACAGTAGGAGCGATAGATTTGAATTTTTTTATGAAAGATGACATTTTCTTTAAAAAATTAAAAAACAATGAGTTTAACTTATTATATTTTGTTGGTTCCGATAATTTAAATTTTGTTAAAAAAAATGAATTTATTATTTATCAGGGAAGTCACGGGGACAAAACAGCTCAAATGGCAGACGTTGTTCTGCCCAGCCCTGCATATACTGAGCAGGATGGTTTATTTATTAATTTAGAAGGAAGAGTGCAGAAATGTTTAAAAGCCAGCTACCCACCAGGATTATCAAAAGAAGATTGGAAGATTTTCAATTTAATAAGTAAGAAATTGACAAATAATTTTATATTCAAGAATTTTAAAGAATTAAGAGAGAGCACACTAAATAAAATTAAAAATCATTCTGACTACGATTTGTTGCCGGAAAAAAACTTAAAGTTAATAGAATCTCAAGATTATGAATTTTTTAGTGAAGATATAGATATAAAACAAATTGATTATTATTTTACCAATGCAATAGCTCGTTCATCAAAAACAATGAGTGATTGTAAAATTGCGAGAAATAGTAATTCTAAGAATTAAAAATTTATTATGGACTATTTAAATATTTTTTTTAATGAAATTTTTAAAATTTTATTATTATTAATTCCTATATTGGTTTCTGTTGCCATAATAGTTTGGTTTGATAGAAGAGTTTGGGGTTTTGTTCAAAAACGGAAGGGACCTAATGTTGTTGGCCCATTTGGTTTGTTACAAACATTAGCTGATGCTCTTAAATATATTTTTAAAGAAATAGTTATACCTGCTAGTGCAAACAAAATAGTATTTGTGCTTGCCCCAATAATAACAATGGCATTAGCCTTATCAGCATGGGCCGTAATACCTTTCAGCGAAAGATTATTTATTTCAGATATAAATGTAGGAATACTTTATATTTTCGCAATTTCTTCACTCGGAGTTTATGGAATAATAATGGGCGGTTGGGCCTCTAATTCAAAGTACCCTTTTTTGGGATCTATTAGATCTGCTGCACAAATGGTTTCATACGAAGTTTCAATTGGCATAATAATTATAAACGTTTTGCTTTGTGTTGGATCTTTAAACTTAAGAGACATCGTTTTAGCACAGGAAAACTTATGGTTTGTTATCCCGTTATTTCCTATGTTTGTAATTTATTTTATATCTGCTTTAGCTGAAACTAACAGACCTCCTTTTGACTTACCAGAAGCCGAAGCAGAATTAGTTGCTGGATACCAAACAGAATATTCTGGAATGATGTACGCAATGTTTTGGCTGGGAGAATATGCAAATATTTTATTAATGTGTGCATTGGGAACCATACTTTTTCTTGGAGGATGGTTATCACCAGTCGACATTTATCCATTCAATATAATTCCAGGTCCTTTCTGGATGATATTTAAGATACTTATATTGTTTTTTATGTTCGCCATCATAAAAGCAATAGTTCCTAGGTACAGATACGATCAACTTATGAGACTTGGCTGGAAAGTATTTTTACCTTTTTCCTTAATATATGTAGTTTTGACCGCAAGTTTTTTGCTCTATTTTGATTTATTACCTAACAAAGGATACTAATGAAATTGAATAGATTTTTTAAAATTATATTTCTAGCAGAGTTTATCAAAGCAATAATAATTGCAATTAAAGAAATTTTTAAAAAAAAGAAGACAATTAATTATCCTTTTGAAAAAGGAAAAATAAGTCCAAGATTTAGAGGAGAGCATGCTCTAAGAAGATATCCTGATGGTGAAGAAAGATGTATAGCATGTAAGCTGTGTGAAGCAGTCTGCCCAGCCCAAGCTATAACAATTGAGTCAGAAGAGAGAGCAGACGGTAGCAGAAAAACAACCAAATACGATATTGATATGCTTAAATGTATTTATTGTGGTTTGTGTGAGGAATCATGTCCCGTAGATGCTATCGTTCAAGGACCCAATTTTGAATTTGCGACAGAAACAAGAGAAGAGCTATATTACAACAAAGAAAAATTATTAGACAACGGCGACAGATGGGAGTCTGTTTTATCTGAAAACATAAAGCTTGATAAACCATATAGGTAACCATTAATGATTGCACACGCTATATTTTTTTATTTCTTTTCAATAATTGCAATTTTATCTGCAATTATGGTTGTTGTTTCAAGAAATACTGTACACGCTGTTTTTTTTCTTATTTTAGATTTTATATCAATTGGCTGTCTATTTATCATGGTGGGAGCAGAATTTTTAGGAATGATGATGCTTATTGTCTATGTAGGAGCAGTCGCAGTACTATTTTTATTTGTTGTTATGATAATGAATGTGTCAGAACAAAAACTTTCTTGGTTTAGAGGCACAAGAAAGTCAAATCATATTCCTGTGGGTTTAGTTATAAGTTTTGTAATTTTATTAGAATTGATAGTGGTGGTTGGCGGCTGGAAGTATAAAAGTTCTTTTTTAAAAACAGAATCTTTAATTTTTGACAAAGAACTTACCAATACTCACCTTATAGGAAATGTTATGTATACAGAATACATACACCTATTTCAAATTTCTGGAATTATTTTACTACTATCCATGATTGGTGCCATTGTTTTGACTTATAGAAAACGTGAAGGAGTTAAACGACAAAGTTATTTAACACAGATTACAAGAGAACGTGAAGACTCTATAAAATTAGTAGACGTTAACTTTAAAGAAGGTGTTAAAATCGATGATTGAAGTTGGTTTAGGACATTATTTAGTTCTTGGTGCAGTTATTTTTTCTTTGGGAATGATTGGAATTTTCTTAAATAGAAAAAACGTTATAGTTATTCTTATGTCAATAGAGCTTATTTTATTAGCTGTGAATATAAATTTGGTTTCTTTTTCTATATTTCTTCAAGATATTGTTGGCCAAGTTTTTACCATGTTGATATTAACAGTCGCTGCTGCTGAGGCCGCTATAGGTTTGGCTATCATTGTTGTTTATTACCGAAACAAAGGATCAATTAGAGTTGAAGAAATTAATCAAATGAGAGGTTAAATGGAATACGCTGCAATTTTTTTACCACTTCTTGGCGCAATTCTTGGATATTTTTCAAAGCATCTTGGCAATTTATTTCCTATATTAATTACAACCCTATTTGTTTTTATATCTTCTGTTTTATCGATTGTAATTTTCTATAACGGAATAGTAAGCGATGACTATGGTAATTATTTAATTTATGAATGGGTTTCTTCTGGAGATTTTGTTGCTAACTGGTCGATAAATATAGATCCTCTAAGTTCAATAATGTTGCTTGTTGTTTCTCTAGTTTCTTTTCTAGTTCATTTTTATTCTATTGGATATATGAGACATGATCCAAATAAACCTCGATTCATGTCTTATCTTTCACTTTTTACTTTCTCTATGTTGATATTGGTGGTTTCAGATAACTTTTTACAATTGTTTTTTGGCTGGGAAGGAGTCGGGTTGTGTTCATACCTGCTTATAGGTTTTTGGTATAAGAAAAACTCTGCAAATCAAGCAGCCATTAAGGCTTTTTTAGTAAACAGAGTTGGAGACTTCGGTTTTGCAATAGGAATTTTTTTAATTTTTTTATTTTTTGGAACAATAAGTTACAATGAGGTTTTTCAACTAGTCCCTAGTTTTTCTTCAAAACAAATTAATTTTTTGGGGATCGAAGTAAATTTAATTACCCTTATATGCTTGTTTTTATTTTTGGGAGCAATGGGTAAGTCAGCCCAATTTTTTTTACATACCTGGCTACCCGATGCCATGGAAGGGCCCACTCCAGTTTCAGCTTTAATTCATGCAGCAACAATGGTTACAGCTGGAGTATTTCTAGTTGTAAGATGTTCTCCAATTTTTGAGTATTCTCAAGTTGCTCTTAATTTTGTAGCAATAATTGGAATGATAACAGCATTTTTTGCTGCATCTGTAGCATTAGTTCAAAATGATATTAAAAGAATAATAGCTTATTCAACTTGCAGCCAATTAGGATATATGTTTTTTGCAGCAGGAGTCGGTGCCTATCATGTAGCAATCTTTCATTTGTTTACACATGCTTTTTTTAAAGCTTTATTATTTTTAGGTTCAGGATCAGTCATACATTCATTAAACGAAGAACAGGACATAAGGAATATGGGAGGTTTATGGAAAAAGATGCCTTATACATGGATTTCAATGATCATAGGAACATTGGCGTTAACAGGATTTCCCTTTTTATCAGGATATTACTCAAAAGATGCAATAATTGAATTTGCTTATTTAAGCGGAACTAATATTGGATATGTCGCTGCAGGTGTAGGAATTTTGACAGCATTTTTGACAGCAATATATTCATGGAGATTAATATTTAAAACTTTCCATGGAAAATTCAATAATCAAAAATTATCACAATCAAACGTTCATGATTCAGAAATAGTTATTCTCTTGCCATTAGCCTGTTTGGTTATTGGGTCAATATTTGCAGGTTTTTTATTTAAAGACTTATTAATAGGACATGATTTTAAAGTTTTTTGGAAAAGTTCGATCTTATTTTTAAAAGATATAGACCATACCCACATACCAATTTGGCTGTTGTTTTTAACACCAATGATTGTAGCTTTAAGTATACCAACTGCTTTTTATCTATATGTAAAAAACAAGAAAATTTTAGAAAAATTTAGATTAAATAATGAAAAAATTTATACATTTTTGCTAAACATATGGTTTTTTGATGAAGTTTACGAAAAAGTTTTTGTTAAACCTTTAAAAAAATTAGGAGCTTTTCTTTGGAAGTCAGGGGATGAAAAAACAATTGATCGATATGGTCCTGACGGTATTTCTAAAATTATTAAACTAATATCAAACAAGGCCACAAAATTACAAAGTGGATATATATTTGATTATGCTTTTGTAATGCTACTAGGTTTTTCTCTTTTACTAACTTTTTTTATTATATATAAATGAACTTTCCCATACTATCCTCTATAACTTTTATACCATTAATTGGTGCTTTTTTTGTTTTTCTAACCAAAGAAGAAAAAAATGAAAATAATAATGGTGCTATATATGTTTCTATATTTACAAGTTTTGCAAATTTCTTTCTTGCTCTTTTTCTATGGTATTCGTTCGATAAAACAATCTATGATTTTCAGTTTATAGAAGAATTTTTTTGGATAAGTGGATTTATAAAATTTAAGTTTGGAATAGATGGTATTTCAATTTTATTTATTTTACTAACCACATTAATAACTCCAATTGCTATAATTTCCTGCATAAACAGTATCAAAACAAGGCTAAAAGAATTCTTGATTGCAATACTAATTCTAGAAACTTTCATGATTGGGGTTTTCTGTTCTCTAGATTTAGTTATCTTTTATCTTTTTTTTGAGGCGGGTCTAATACCAATGTTTTTAATAATAGGAATTTGGGGAGGTCCTAGAAAAGTTTACTCAGCTTTCAAATTCTTTTTATTTACATTGTTAGGATCTGTACTTATGCTTGTTGCTGTAATTGCTATATATTGGATTACAGGCACAACTGATGTTACCGCAATATATCAGATAAAAATTCCAACAGAGTATCAGTACTTGTTGTGGCTTGCTTTCTTCAGTTCTTTTGCTGTTAAGTTACCTATGTGGCCTGTTCATACTTGGTTGCCTGACGCACATGTCGAAGCACCTACTGCAGGATCAGTAATATTAGCAGCTATTTTATTAAAAATGGGCGGATATGGTTTTTTAAGATTTTCAATAGGAATGTTTCCGATAGCTTCTGAATATTTTACGCCATTAGTTTTTGCATTAAGTGTTATAGCAATAATTTACACATCTTTAGTAGCTTTAATGCAAGAGGATATGAAAAAATTAATTGCTTATTCAAGTGTTGCCCATATGGGCTTTGTTACCTTGGGAATTTTTACTTTCAACAAAGAAGGTATCGAAGGAAGTATGTTACAGATGATTAGTCATGGATTAATTTCTGCCGCTCTTTTTTTAAGCGTTGGTGTTCTTTACGACAGAATACATTCCAGGTTAATTAATTCATATGGTGGCATAATAAATATATTACCAAAATATTCTTTTATTTTAATGATTTTTACTCTTGCGGCTTTGGGATTACCGGGTACAAGCGGTTTTATTGGTGAATTTTTAGTTTTAGTAGGTGCATTCAAGATTAATTTTTTAGTAGCAATACTGGCAAGTACCGGCGTCATACTATCCGCAGCCTACATGCTTTGGCTTTATAAAAGAGTAGTCTTTGGAAAATTAGAAAAAAATGATTTAAAAGGCATGAGAGATATAAATACTCCAGAATCTGTAATGCTATTTACTTTGGGAGGTTTGATAATTTTTTTCGGCTTCTATCCAGAGCCATTTTTAGAAACCATGCGTATTTCTGTTGATAATCTAATAAGCAATTATAACCTTGAAATTAATAGACATCTTGCTCTTAAATAATTAAAAATGATTGAAATAAAATACATAGCACCAGAAATCTTTTTATCAATTTCTGTATTTTCTTTATTAACTATTGGAGTTTTTATTAAAAAAAGCTTTAACGTTGTTTATAGACTCTCACAGTTAGTAATTTTTTTAATTCTATTAATTATTTTGAGCAGCAATTTTGAGGTAAAAAAAATATTTAATGATAGTATAATAATAGATAACTTTTCTACGTTCATGAAATCTTTAATTCTAATTTCATCTTTTTTTATTTTAACAATATCAAAAAAATATTTAATAGATATTAAAAACGATAAATTTGAATATCCAATTATAATTCTTCTTTCTATTCTAGGAATGTTTGTAATGGTTGGAGCAAATGATTTGATAGTTTTTTACTTAGGTTTGGAATTACAATCCTTAGCACTATATATTTTGGCAGCCATTGATAGAGACAATTCAAGATCTTCAGAGGCAGGGATAAAATACTTTATTTTAAGCGCTCTATCTTCTGGTCTTTTATTGTACGGATGTTCTTTGCTTTATGGCTTTTCTGGCTCAACAAACTTTGAGCTAATATTAGAAAACACTGAAAGCATAAATATTGGAACGATTTTCGCTATGGTTTTTATACTTGTTGGCCTTGCTTTCAAAGTTTCTGCAGTTCCTTTCCACATGTGGACGCCTGATGTATATGAAGGGGCCCCAACATCAGTGACCAGTTTTTTCTCAGTAGTACCAAAAATTGCGGGGCTAGCTGTCTTTATAAAATTTATGTATATACCATTTCGGGAAATTCTTGATCAGTGGCAATACATCTTAGTTTTTATCTCTATCGGTTCTATGATTTTAGGGGCGGTAGCAGCAATTGGTCAAAATAATATTAAAAGGCTAATTGCTTACAGCTCTATAGGACATATAGGTTATGCAATTGCTGGAATAGCTGCAGGTACTGAAAATGGTTTTAGAAATACAATTATTTACATAGCCATTTACTCGGTTATGAATATTGGCGCCTTTGCATTTGTTCTCTCAATGAAAAGAGGGCAAAAATATATTGAAGACATAAGTGAACTTTCAGGAGCATCCAAGAATCATCCACTCATGTGTTTTGCTCTGTTAATAATATTATTTTCTTTAGCAGGAATTCCTCCACTAGCTGGATTTTTTGCAAAATTTTATATTTTCATGTCAGTTATAGAAAGCGGGATGTTTGCTTTAGCAATAATTGGTCTGGTTACAACTGTTGTATCTGCTTTCTATTATATTAGAGTCGTAAAAATAATGTACTTTGACAGTTCAAAAAAACCTTTTGAGAATTATAAAGATATAGGCGTTCAGGGTTCCTTAATTTTGAGTTGTATTTTATTAATTTCGTTTTTTCTTTATCCATCAATACTAAATGATGTAGTTTCTAATATTAGCATCTTCTGATGAAGCTTGATTTGATTAAATTAAAAAAAGTGAAAAGTACTAACGATGAAGCAATTAAAATCATAAAATCTAAAAAAAACAAACAAGGAATTATAATTTCAAATTTACAAACGAAAGGTAAGGGGACTATGGGTAAAAAATGGATCTCACAGAAAGGAAATTTTTTTGCATCTATATTTTTTGAATTAAAAAGAAGCATGCCCAAACCAAACGAATTTTCTTTGATTAATCCCGTTATTATTAAAAAAATATTAAACGAGTATTCAAGATTTGAAGTTAAAATTAAATGGCCAAATGACCTGTTAATCAAAAGTAAAAAAGTGAGCGGTATACTTCAAGAATTAATAAAATTTGACAGTAAAACCTTTTTAATAATCGGCATAGGAATAAATACTTTCAAATCTCCTAATAGCAAAAAATTTAAATCTATATCTTTGTTAGAGTGTTCGAATAAAGTAATAAACAATCACGAAATATTAAAAAACTTAAAAAAAAACTATGAATTATCTAATTGGCGACATTGGAAATACAAATATAAAAATTTGTAAAATAAATAAAAAGTTTAAAATAATAAAAACTTATTTATTTGAAACTAAAAATCCTAGTTTAGAAAAAAATCTGAACAAAAAGTTAAAAAATATATTAAAAAATAATACTAATAAAAAAGTTCTTTTTTCAAGTGTTGTTCCTAATGTTTATAAAAAAATTTCAAAAATCTTTAATAGAAAAAAATTTACTGTCTTTGAAATAAAAAAATTTAATTTAAAAAAAGTTATGAAATTTAAGATAAAAAAATATTCTCAATTAGGTTCTGACAGAATCGCCAACGCAATTGGTGCGCACTATAAATTTGGCTCAAACTGTATTGTGATAGACTTTGGTACAGCAACAACCTTTGATGTTGTAAAAAAAAATGGTATTTACGATGGTGGTGTTATAGCTCCTGGCATTAAGCTTTCTATTGAAAACTTATTTTCTTCTACAGCTCTTTTGCCAATGTTTAAATTAAAGAAATATCCAAAAAATTATGGAAAAAATACCAAAGAAGCTTTGTCTTCTGGTTTTTTTTGGGGTTATGAAGGATTAATTAACAATATCATTCAAAAAATAATTAAAAAAAATGGTATAAGTTTTAAAATAATATTAACTGGCGGTTATTCTTATCTTTTCAAAAACCGTTTAATTAAGAAAGCAAAAATTGAGAACGATATAACTATGCAAGGTATTATAAAAATTTATAAAGATTTTCTTAAATGAGCAAGGAAGAATTGATTTTTTGTCCACTAGGTGGATCAGGCGAGATAGGCGGCAATATGAATTTATATGCCTATGGGAATAATGAAAATCGAAAATGGATAATTATTGATACAGGAGTAAGTTTTGCCGATGACTCCGTCCCAGGTGTTGATCTAATTTTTCCAGATCCTGGTTTCATAATCGACAAAAAAAATGATTTACTTGGTATTGTTTTAACTCATGCACACGAAGACCACATCGGAGCTATCTCTCATATTTGGCCCGACCTAAAATGCAATATTTATGCAACTCCTTTTACGGCTGTTTTAATAAAAGAAAAATTTAAAGAAAAAAAAATAGATATAAATTCCAATCTTAAAATTGTTAAACTAAATGGAAAAATCAAACTAGGTCCGTTCGATATTGAATTTGTTACTTTGACTCATTCAATTCTAGAACCTAATGGACTGAATATAAAAACTCCTGCTGGAAATGTACTGCATACTGGAGACTGGAAAGTAGACCCGAATCCTCTTATTGGAGACAAGATAAACGAAAAAAAGTTAAAGCAGATTGGCGAGAGCAAAGTTTTGGCCATGATATGTGACTCAACTAATATTTTTTACCCAGGTAGAGCTGGCTCTGAGCTGGATGTTAGAGAAAGTCTTTTAAAAATAATGTCTCTAAAATCAAAAAGAATTATAGTTACATCCTTTGCTTCAAATGTTGCAAGGATGGAAAGTATTTTTTATTGTGCTGAAAAAATTAGCCGAAGTGTTTCTTTGGTTGGGCGTTCAATGAATAGAATATTTAAGGCCGCTAGAGAATGTGGATATTTAATGAATGTTAAAAATCCTATTGATCCCAGAGACGCAAAAAAAATTCCTAGAGAAAAAATTGTTTACTTATGTACTGGTAGTCAGGGCGAACCTATGGGAGCAATGAAAAGAATTATAAAAGGTATTCACCCAGATGTTTTTATAGAAAAAGATGATGCAGTAATCTTTTCGTCAAAAATAATTCCTGGCAATGAAAAAAAACTTTATTCATTGCACAATGATATTGTCAAACAAGATGTCGAGCTAATAACTGAAGAAACTGATTTTGTTCATGTATCGGGCCATCCAAACAGAGAAGATTTAAAGGATATGTACAATTGGGTTAAACCAGACTCAATTATACCTGTGCATGGTGAACACAGACACATGAATGAGCATATAAAATTTTCAAAAGAAATGCAGATTCCTCATGCTTTAAGAATCGAAGATGGTGATATTGTAAGAATTTTTCCAGGCAAGCATCCTGAAATTATAGACAAAGCACCCTCTGGCAAGATGTATTTAGATGGTAATGTTCCCGTTGGAGAAAATTCTCAGTCTATTAAAGAAAGAAAAAACCTGTCACTAAACGGATACTTGGAGATTACTTTAATATTAAGTAATAGCGGAAAGTTAAGTAAACCTATTATATCCTACAAAGGCATACCAGAAAATAATTTTGATGAAAAAATTATTTTTCAAATGGAAGATGAAATTTTTAACACTTGTAGAACTTTTTCAATGAAAAATAAGAATCAGGAAAAAAATCTTATTGAAACAGTAAAACAAACATGTAGAAAGATTATTAAAGATAAAACTGGAAAGAAACCCTTTACCAATATAAACATAGCTAGACTGTAATGTTATTATCAAAATTATTTATACCTATAACTAAAGATTTACCTGCTGAAGCAAAAATTAAGTCTCACCAATTAATGTTAAGAACTGGAATGATAAGACAATCATCTGCTGGTATTTATTCATGGTTACCATTGGGTTTTAAAATTATGAAAAAGATTGAAAGAATTGTCAGAGAAGAACAAAATAATATTGGTGCTCAGGAAATGTTAATGCCAACAATACAGCCAGCAGATATATGGAAAGAAAGTGGTAGATATGACGATTATGGAGAAGAAATGCTTAGGATATCAGATCGACAACAAAGAGAAATGTTATATGGGCCAACAAATGAAGAACAAATTACAGAAATATTTAGATCTAGCGTAAAGTCATACAAATTATTGCCGCAAATTTTTTATCACATACAATGGAAATTTAGAGACGAGCTAAGACCAAGATTTGGAGTTATGAGATGTAGAGAATTTTATATGAAAGACGCATACTCTTTCGATTTAAATGAAAACGATGCTGTTTTGTCATATAACAAAATGTTTTATGCATATTTGAAAACCTTTCAGCGTTTGGGTTTGAAATCAATACCAATGAAAGCCGAAACAGGACCAATTGGAGGAGATTTATCGCATGAATTTATAATTTTAGCTGATACAGGAGAAAGTAAAATATTTGCCGATAAAAGAATATTTGATGTAAAGATGGAAAGATATGAAAATAATGAAAGCTCTCTTAAAAAAATGAGAGAAGATTTTTCAAAATTTTACGCTGTTACTGACGACAAGTTTAAAGAAGATGAATTCGATAAAAATGTTAAAAAGTCAGATCAATTACAAACTAAAGGAATAGAAGTAGGACATATATTTTATTTTGGCGACAAATATTCTAAACCAATGAATTGTTCCGTAGATAGCAAAGAAGGAAAAAAGACATTTGTTAAAATGGGGTCTTACGGAATCGGAGTTTCTAGACTCGTGGCTGCAATAATAGAAGCAAAGTACAATAATGAAAAAATGAAATGGCCAATATCTGTCTCTCCATTCGATGTTGTAATAATTCCATCAATTAATAAAAATGATGATTCTAATTTGAAGAAAGCCATTAAATTATATGACGAACTTAAAAAGAACAGAATTGACGTATTGCTAGACGATGTAGAAGAAAATATGGCAAACAAATTTAAAAAACAGGACCTTATTGGTGTGCCTTTTCAAATTATAATTGGTTCAAAATCTCAAAAAGATGAATTTGAATTTAAAGAAATAGACGGTGAGTCAAAAATGTTAAACACAAAAAATATTATAAAAGAATTAAAAAAATATCTTGTTTAGTACTATTGAAAAATTAATAACTGTTAGGAACTTAAGGCCTAAAAAAAAGGAGGGTTTTTTAAAGGTAATATCAATCTTTTCTTTTTTAGGTATAATGCTTGGCGTAGCAATCTTAATTATTGTTATGTCGGTAATGAATGGTTTCAGAGAAGAACTTACTCAAAAAATTTTAGGTTTTAATTCTCATATTTCAATCAAACCTTACGACGTGAAAATAAATAATGATTTTCATCAGAATTTAAAAAATAAGTATAAAGATGCTGATATTTTAAGAACTTTTAATGGTGAAGCCGTGATAATTACTAATGACTTGGCAAAAGGCATTTTAATAAGAGGTATCGATAAAAACGAAGTTCAAAATATTGGTTTTTTTAAAAAGAATATAATTGATGGTAATTTAGAAAATTTTGGAAATGAAAAAATAATAATTGGAAAACAGTTAGCCATAGAATTAGACGTTGTTGTTGGTGACAAAATAAATATAATGTCATCTTCTTTGCTGGCTACTCCACTTGGAGTAATACCTAAACAATCCGTTTATACAGTCGCAGCCGTTTTTAGCAGTGGTTTATTTGAATTTGATAAAAGTGTTACTTTTTTTAATCTCACAGACTCACTTTCTTTTTTTGAAAAAAATGAAGATGACATTAACCTAGAATTTTTTTTAAAAAACCCACTAAAAGCCGATATTTACAAGGAAGAAATACAGAAAACAGAACCAAATTTATATGTTTATTCTTGGTCCGATATTAATAAAACTTTTTTTTCCGCTTTAAAGGTTGAAAGAAATGTAATGTTTTTAATCCTCACACTTATAATCATTGTAGCAGCCTTTAATATTATTTCTGGATTAACGATACTAATAAAAAATAAAACCAAGGAAATAGCGATACTTAAATCTCTCGGTCTATCAAGAAAATCAATTATAAAATCTTTCTTTTTTACAGGATTTTTAATTGGTTTTTTTGCCACAATTGTTGGAATTGCTTTTGGAGTAGTTTTTTCAATCTACATAGAAGAAGTAAGACAGTTTATATCAGCATTAACCAACTTCGAAATTTTCCCGAAAGATATTTATTTTTTAGATGAAATGCCCAGCAAATTAAGTATACGGTCAATAATTACCATTTCAGTCTTTTCAATATTTGTCACTATACTTACTTCTTTGCTACCATCATTGTCTGTTAGCAAAATCGAAACAATAAAGGCTTTGAAATATGAATAAAAATCTTATTGAGGTAAAAAAACTGAACAAACAGTTTAAAAACAATAATTCAACTATAAAAGTTTTAAAAAATATAAACTTAAACTTGGAGAGCGGGAAATTGATTGCTTTAATAGGTCCTTCTGGTTCTGGCAAGTCAACTTTTTTGCATTTGCTTGCTTTGTTAGACAAACCCACAAAAGGAGAAATATTTTTGGTAGGAAAAAAAACAGAAAATATATCAGAAGAACAAAGAAATTTAATTATAAGAAATAATATTTCAATTATTTTTCAAAATAATAATTTATTATCTGATTTTACCGCATTAGAAAATGTGGCGATACCTTTAATAATTAGAGGTAACGATTATAATTTTTCCATTAAAAAAGCAGCGAAGATATTGTCAAAAGTTAATTTAGGACATAGACTTGATCATTTTCCATCAGATTTATCCGGCGGAGAACAACAAAGAGTTGCAATTGCTAGATCTTTAGCTTCAGACACAAGCATTATTTTAGCTGATGAACCCACAGGAAATTTAGACGAAAAAACCTCAGAAGAAGTATTTTCTTATTTTCTTAAATTGAAACAGAAAAATAAAACTATTTTAATTGCAACTCATAATAGAGAACTGGCAAAAAAAGCGGATTATACTTTAAGACTGAGCGATGGTAATATAAAAAGAGCGAATGTCTAATGCTCTTAAATATTTTACAAATTTTAAAGTTCATACACAATATTCCATATGTGAAGGAGCAATTAAAATTCCAGAATTGGCGGAGTATTGTAAGTCAAATAAGGTTCCAGCATTAGGACTAAGCGATAGCTTTAATCTTTGTGGAGCTTTAGAATTTTCGCAAGAGATAAGTAAAGTTGGGACCCAACCTATAATTGGTTCACAAATAAATTTTAGATTTTCTGATACAATTGGCAAATTGCCAATTTTTGCTAAAACTGAGCATGGATTTAAAAATTTAATCAAACTATCTTCTAAAAGCTATTTAGATGTGAAAGAAAATGACAAACCTCATTGTTTAATTGAAGAGTTATTTAAAAATAAAAAAGATCTTATAGTGTTAAGTGGAGGAATCAATTCTCTTTTGTCTGAATTAATTAAGAAAAATAGAATTAAGGAAATAGAAAAAATTATTTTAGAACTTAAAAAAAACTTTTCAGATCTATTTTATCTTGAGATTCAAAGACACAATGATGATGGAGAAAAAGAATTAGAGGAGGCTTTTTTAAACTTGTCTGGAAAGTTTAAGATTCCAATAATAGCTTCAAGGGAGATCTTTTATATAAACAAAGATATGCACGAAGCACATGATGCCCTTCTCTGTATAGGGGAGAAAACCTATGTAGATGAAAAAAATAGAAAAAAATTTACCGAAGAGCATTATTTAAAGAATTCCGATGAAATGAAACAAATTTATAATGATTTACCAGAGGCACTTGAAAATAACTACCTATTTCCCCATAGATTTAGCTATAAACTAAAAAAATCCGAACCAGTTCTTCCCAGTATAAAAGTTTCAAATAATTCTGATGAAGCTCAAGAACTTTTAAATCAGTCAAAAAATGGTCTGATAAATAGACTTGAAAATTTTGTATTTAAAAAAAAACAGTCACAAGACAAGTCAAAAATAGAGAAAATTTATTCTGAGAGATTAATGCATGAAATAAAGATAATTAATGAAATGAAATATGCTGGTTACTTTTTGATTGTTTCGGATTATATAAAGTGGGCAAAGCAAAACAATATTCCTGTTGGCCCAGGTAGAGGATCAGGTGCTGGTTCTTTAGTGGCTTACTCCCTGGATATTACTGATTTAGACCCAATAGAGTTCGGTCTAATTTTTGAAAGATTCTTAAATCCAGAAAGAATATCCATGCCAGACTTTGACATTGATTTTTGTGAAGAGAAAAGAGATCTTGTTTTTAAGTATTTAAGATCAAAATACAAAAATGGGGTAGCACACATCATTACTTTTGGAAAACTCAAAGCCAGAATGGCCTTAAGAGATATTGGACGAGTTATAGGTCTACCTTATGGACACGTTGATAAAATCTGTAAAATGATACCATTCGACCCATCAAGGCCTTTAACTTTAGAGGAGTCTATTGCCAGAGAGCCCAGAATTAGGGAGGAAGAAAAAAACAATCCTAAAGTAAAAAAATTAATAAAATTATCCTTAAAGCTTGAAGGTTTAAATAGAAATTTAGCAACCCATGCCGCTGGTGTTGTGATAGCCGGGGAAAAATTATCAGAACAAGTTCCTCTATATAGAGATAAAAGTTCAGATTTACTTTTACCTTCTACTCAATTTGATATGCATTCTTCTGAAAATGCTGGATTAGTAAAGTTTGATATTTTAGGACTAAACACCTTAACAGTAATACACAAAACAATCCAAATGCTTCGAAATAAAAAAATCGAACTAGATATAAGTAAAATTCCTTTGGACGACCCAGAAATATTTAAGCTCTTGTCAACGGGAGAAACGACCGGATTGTTTCAATTAGAAAGTTCAGGAGTAAGATTGACTCTTAAACAAATGAAGCCAAATAAATTTGAAGATATAATTGCACTGGTTGCCCTTTATAGGCCCGGACCTATGAACAACATTCCAATTTATAATGATTGTAAAAATGGTTTAAAAAAACCTGACTATATTCATAAAAGTTTAGAAAAAATTTTAAAACCAACTTATGGAATAATAATTTATCAAGAACAAGTAATGCAAATAGCCCAAGTCCTCGCAGGTTTTAGTCCTGGAGAAGCTGATATATTAAGAAAAGCGATGGGCAAAAAGAAGAGAAAGGAACTTGAAAAACAAGAAGAAAAATTTATTAAAGGAGCGGTAAATAAAGGAATTAAAAAAGATATTGCATCTTTTATTTTTCAAAAAATAAAACCATTTGCTGAATATGGTTTTAACAAAAGCCATGCTGCTGCTTATGCTTTAATTGCCTATCAAACGGCATACTTAAAGCATTATTATAAAGAAGAATTTATTGCAGCAACAATGTCAACAGAACTTTCTAATACTGACAAGTTAAGAGAATTTGTACAAGAATTAAAAAGACTTAATATACAAATTATCAGACCTAATATAAACAAGTGCTTTGCAGATTTTAAAGCAGAAAAAAATAAAATTCGATATGCCCTATCAGGGATTAAAAGTGTCGGGTACGAAGCAATATCAAATGTTATAAGTGAGAGAGAAAAAAATGGACCTTTTAAGTCGTTAGAAGAGTTTATACATAGAGTAAACCCTAAAGACATCAACAAGCTACAACTCGAAGGTCTAGCGAAAGCTGGTGCATTTGATGAAATTTGTAAGAGTAGAAGCTCATTATTTAATTCAATTCCAAGATTAATTCAAATTAATAAAAGTGTTTGGGACGAGAAAAACAGTTTGCAAAACAATCTTTTCCAAACAAACTCAGATAAAAATATTTTAACCTTTGATTTAACAGAAAGTAAAGAGTGGACTAATAATGAAATTTTAATGAATGAGTTTCAATCAATAGGATTTTATATGTCCGACCATCCTTTAAAGATTTATGAAAAATATTTTAAAGAGTCAAAAATTATTTCATTTAAAGAGTTTATGGACAGTGATAATAATAGCGGAATAGTAGCCGGAACTATAATGTCAATCCAAGAGAAAAAGAGTATAAAGGGCAATCCTTTTGCAATAATAAAGTTTAGTGATTTAGAAGGAGAGTTTGAGCTTTTTTTATTTTCTGATTTATTAATTGCCAAAAGAAACCAACTTAAAGCTGCTAATTCTTTTAATTTAACTTTACAAAAAGATATTTCAACAAATGGTTCATCCGTCAGAAGAATTAACATTAAAAATATCATTAATATTGATGATATCGTCAACAAGGTTCACGAAAAAGTAACTATAGAAATAAAAGAAAAAAATGACTTTAACCAACTGAAGGACTTTTTGAAAGAGAGTGGAAAAACAAAAATTCAAATTAAAATTAAAAATGTGTCTAAAATTTATACTTTTGAGTTAAAAAACCCAAGAAAATTTAATTTTCAAACATTTAATGCAATAAAAGACAAAACTTTCATCAAAAAAATAAGTTTTTAATAACTTGATTTTTTTTTAAATTAAAAGTATTAACTAGGTAATTTCGCACACAGTAAAGGGCATAGCCCACCGGTCCGAAAGGATAACTGTGGAGGTAAAACCGGAAAAAACTATGAATATACCTAACGTATCTATTAAACAACTTTTAGAAGCAGGAGTTCATCTAGGACACAAAACATTGAGATGGAATCCAAAAATGAAAAATTTTATTTTTGGTGAAAAAAACTCAATTCATATATTAGATTTAACACAAACAGTTACTTTGCTGAAAAAAGCATTAATGGAAGTACACAAGTGTATATCGGCAGGTGGCAAAATTTTAATAGTATCAACAAAGAAACAAGCTTCAGAAACAGTTTTAAAAGTAGCTCAAGAAACAAATCAATTTTACGTTAACTATAGATGGCTCGGCGGAATGTTGACAAATTGGAAAACTATACAAAATTCGATTAAAAGATTAAAAAAATTAGACAGCGATCTCTCCAAAGAAGATATTGGTTTTACAAAAAAAGAAATACTTAAACTTGGAAAAGAAAGAGATAAATTAAAAAGATCTTTAGGCGGAATTTCTGAAATGTCTAAAATTCCTGATTTACTTTTTATAATTGACACAAACGTAGAGTCACTAGCGGTAAAGGAGGCGATAAAATTAAAAATCCCAATTGTTGCTGTACTAGATTCTAATTCAGATCCAATAGGAGTTGATTTTCCCATACCTGGTAATGATGACGCCAGAAGATCAATCAATCTTTATTGTGAGCTTTTAAAAGACACAGTACTAGATGCAAAGAAATATATAGCAAAAGAAAAACCAAAAGTTGAAGAAAAAAAAATAGAAGAGAAGAAACCTAAAAACTCTAAAGATAATATCAAAAAGGCTTTTCCAAAAAAATAATTTATTAATTCAAAAAAATGTCTAAAGAAAAAAGTTTAGAAAGCGTTAAAAAATTAAGAGAAATTACGGGTGTTGGCTTTAAAGATTGTAAAGCAGCACTTGATGAAAACAATGGAGATGTAGAAAAATCGATAGAATATTTAAGAAAGAAAGGTATTGCAAAAGCATCTAAAAAAATGAGCCGAACAGCAGCAGACGGTTTAGTTTTAATTTATGAGAAAGAAAATATGACATCAGCCTTAGAAATAAATAGCGAAACTGATTTTGTAGCAAAAAATATAGACTTTATTAATTTTTGCAAAGAAGTGTCTGAAATAAATTTTAAAAATCAAGGCAATTTAGAAAAAACAAAATTATCTATAATGGCTAATAAAAAAAATGTTCAGGAAACTCTAATTAATTTAATTTCTAAAATTGGTGAAAAAATAACAATAAGAAGAAGTAAATTTTTTGATAATAATGGATCAAATTTTAGCTATGTACATAATTCATTAGAAAAAAATGTTGGTAAAGTGCTTTCTGTCGTAAAAATTGAAGCTAGTAAGAAAACTGATCTTAAAGAAATCGGTCCAAAATTAGCTATGCATGTTGCAGCTTCAGCCCCTATAGCCATTGATAAAAATGGTATTAAACAAACAGTTATAGATAAAGAACTTGAAATTATTAAGGAAGAATTGAAAAATAGTGGAAAAGAAAAAAATATGATTGATAAAATTTCCAAGGGAAAACTTAATAAATTTATTTCAGATAATACTTTGCTAAATCAAATCTGGATAATGGATACCAAAAAAAAAGTAAAAGATATTTTGAAAGAAGAAATAAAAATTGTTGATTTTATAAGATTCAAAGTCGGGGAAGGTATTGATTAATAAATGACCTCAGGATTTGACAAAAATGAAATCTCAATAAAAATGGAAAAATCTCTTGCTGCATTTAAAAAAGACTTAAACACAATTAGAACAGGCAGGGCTAATCCTGCAATGTTAGATTTAGTTACTATAGAAGCTTATGGCAAGAAGATGCCAATTAACCAACTGGCCACTATTACAGTACCTGAGCCTAGATCTATATCTATTCAAGTTTGGGATAAATCAAATGTTGTTTTAGTAGATAGTGCTATTAAAAAATCTAATTTAGGTGTAAATCCTCAAGTCGATGGACAAATTTTAAGAATTCATATTCCTCAACTTACTGAAGAAAGAAGAGTCGAATTAGTAAAAAATTTAAAAAGTCTTGGTGAAAAAGCCAAGGTTTCAATAAGAAATATTAGAAGAGATTCAAATGATAATATAAAAAAACTATTAAAAGAAAAAACTATAAGTGAGGACGAAAGTAAAAACTTTGAGAAAGAAATACAAAAAAATACTGATGATAATATAAAAAAAATAGATACAATTTTAGCCGAAAAAGAAAAAGAAATTCTCAACCTATGAATAAAATTAACCATATTGCCATTATTATGGATGGTAATGGTCGGTGGGGCAAAAAAAAAGGAAAATCAAGAAATTTCGGTCATATAAACGGCATTAAAGTAATCGAAAAACTAGTTAAAGAATCCATTAAAATTAAAATTCCAATTATAACTTTCTACACTTTTTCAACAGAGAATTGGAGAAGACCAAAGAGAGAAACAGCATTTCTTTTTAAATTGATAGATCATTATTTTTCAAAAGAAATAAACAATTTAGTAAATAATAGTATTAAAATTAGTATTATTGGGAATATTAATGGTTTGCCTAAAAAAGTCAGGCTACGCTTAATGGAATCAATGAAAAAAACAAATATGTGTAAAAAAATTTTAGTGAATTTAGCAATCAACTACGGGTCAAAGGATGAAATATTGAAAGCCGCTGCAACAACAAAAAGAAAAAAGCAGTCTTTATCAATTAATAACTTTGAAAAAAATTTATACACAAAAGGCTTGCCTAATCCTGATATATTAATAAGAACAGGAGGCAAAAAAAGACTGAGCAATTTTTTATTGTGGCAATTAGCTTATTCAGAGTTATACTTTATGGATAAACTCTGGCCTGACTTTAGAGTTAAAGACTATCATAAAATTATAAGACATTTTAAAAAAGTGAAAAGAAATTTTGGAAATATATGAGAAATATAGAAAAAAGAATATTAACATCAATAATTATTTTTCCACTTTCAATTTTTTTTATAATCAAAGGTGGAAGTTACTTGGTATCTTTCTTATACGCAGTTCTAATCTTAGGTAATTTTGAGGTATTTTCTGTATTTAAAAAAAAATTTTCTATAATATTTTTAGATGTAATTTTAGTATCATCACTGCTTTCAATTTTATTTTTAAGAAATGAAACAACCTCATCTTTTGTATTGTTAATTTGGGCTATAACTATAACAGTTAGTTCGGATATTGGCGGGTATGTATTTGGAAAATTATTTAAATGGAAAAAGTTAACAAAAATAAGTCCTAACAAAACTTTGTCTGGGGTTTTAGGTTCATTTGTTTTTTCTTTAAGTACAGTTTTTTTATTGGGATTTATTGTTGAAATAGTATCTGGTATTGAATCTAATTCTTTTTTTAAAACAAGATATTTTGTTTTAGCTATAATTTTTTCCATAGCTGCACAATTAGGAGATCTTACAATTTCTTATTTAAAAAGGTTAGAAAAGATTAAAGATACTGGAAAAATTTTACCAGGACATGGTGGAATTTTTGATCGAATAGATGGATTGATTTTCGTAATCATTCTTGCATACATTGTATATAATCTTAAATTATTCCCTTAATGAAAAAAAAAATTGCAATTCTAGGATCAACAGGTTCTATAGGCAGAAGCACTCTTAGCATTGTAGAGAAGGATAGAAAAAAATTTCAAGTAGTTTTATTATCAGCAAATTCTAATTATTCTAAAATTATTAAACAAATTAAAAAATTTAAACCAAAATTTTTTGTAATTAATAATCAAGATGTTTATAAAAAAATAAAAAAAAAGCACAAAAAAAATAAAATAAAAATTTATAATAATTTTGAAGATTTAAAGTTCAAGATATTAAAATTAGATATAACGATTTCTGCTATTGTCGGGATAGCAGGATTAGAGCCCACTATAAGATTTGCTAAAATAAGTAAGAAAATTTTGTTAGCTAACAAAGAAACAATAATTTGTGGTTGGCATATTTTAAAAAGAATCTGTAAAAATAATAAAACCTCAATAGTTCCTATTGACTCAGAACATTTTTCTATAAATGAATTAACAAGAAATTACAAAAATGAAGATATTGATAAAATTTTTATAACTGGTTCCGGAGGACCTTTTTTAAGAAAACCATTAAAAAAATTTAAAAATATAAAAGTTAGTGAAGCAGTGAAACACCCAAATTGGCAAATGGGAAAAAAAATCTCCGTAGATTCATCGACTATGATGAATAAAGTTTTAGAGGTTATAGAAGCCATGAAACTTTTTCCTTTTGATGAAGAGAAATATGAAATAATTATACATCCTCAGTCATTAGTTCACGCTATTGTTTTTTTTAAAAATGGCCAAACTAAACTTCTTTATCATGAAACTGATATGAAAATACCTATAGCAAATGCCTTGTATAAAAATGATATAAATATTAAAAAAATTTTAAAAATAAAAAGTAATTTCCTAATGAAAAATACCGATCTTAAATTTGAACTAGTTGATAAAAAAAAATTTCCAATTGTTACCTTCTTAACAAAAAAAATATATAAGCATTCTGGATCTATAATTTTAAATGCAAGCAATGAGGTTTTAGTAAATGAATTTTTAAAAAGAAAGATACCATTTAATTTTATATACCCTTCGCTAAAAAGGGTTTTTAAGGATCAAGATTTTAAAAAATATGCTATAAGAAGGTCACCAAACATCAAAGAAATATACAGTATTGATAGTTGGGCAAGGAACAAAACTTTAAGTATAATTAAGAATAATAAATGATAAAAAATATTTATAAAATTTTAATATTGCTTACTTTTCTTTTTACAGGAAATAATCTTATAGCTGATATTTTAAAAAAAGTTGAAATTACTGGTAACAAAAGAATCTCTGACGAAACCATTAAAGTATATGGCGACATTCAGTTAAACAAAAATTATGAAGATGAAGATATAAACCAGGTTATAAAAAAATTATATGGTACAAATTTCTTCTCAAATATTTCAACCGGTTTTTCGGGTGGCGTATTAACAGTAAATGTAAAAGAGAATCCTATTATTTTTACAATTGAGGTCCAAGGTGAAGAAGCAAAAAAATTCAAAGAACAAATATTAAAAATAATATCATTAAAAGAAAAATCATCATTTATAGAAAATTTTGTAAAATCTGATACAGAACTAATTAAAAATTTTTATAAGTCCCTAGGTTATTATTCAGTAACAGTTGAAGCGCAAAAGCAAAAAGCAGATCCAGCTGGAGATACTTTAAATTTAATTTTTCAAGTAAACAAAGGAGAAAGAAGTAAAATTCAAACAATTAATTTTATAGGAGATAAAAAAGTTAAAAGTAAAAGATTAAGAGACGTTATAACTTCAGAGGAAGCTAGATTTTGGAAATTCTTAAGTAGAAATATTTATCTTAATACTCAAAGAATAGACCTCGATAAAAGATTGCTTAAAAATTATTATTTGGGCCGTGGTTATTATGATGTGCAAGTTTTATCAACAAGTGCTGAAATTACAGACGAAAGTAATATAGAACTGACTTTCAGTATAAATGCTGGAAAAAGATATAGATTCAAAAAATTTTCAACTGACATTGATCCGGTCTTTGATTCTGAAATCTTCGAAGTCTTAAAACCAATTTTTGAAAAAAATGCTGGTGAGTATTATTCTCCTTTCAAAATCAAAAAAATCTTAGACGATATTGATGAAATTATAGATAGAAACCAGTTACAATTTGTTCAGCACAGAGTAAAAGAATTCACCACTGAAGAAGGTGTAGATGTCCAATTTAATATTTTTGAAGGAGAAAAAATTCAAGTAGAAAGAGTTAATGTTAGTGGAAATTCAATAACAAATGACTCCGTTATAAGATCCAATCTTTTAATTGATGAAGGAGATCCTTACAGTAAAATTAAAATAGAAAAATCTATATCAAACCTAAAAGCATTAAATATTTTTAATAAAGTAAATTACAAAATAGATGAAGGTTCAGAAACAGGACTCAAAACCATAAATATATCGGTTGAAGAAAAACCTACTGGAGAAATTTCAGCTGGTGCCGGATATGGTACCGAAGGGGGAACGGTTGCCTTTTCAATTAGTGAGAACAATTATTTAGGAAGAGGTTTACGGGTATCTGCAGATGCCACTTTAAGCGCTGAATCCTTAAGAGGAGGATTAAATATTATTAATCCAAACTATAATTATTCTGGAAATAAAGTTTTTGGAGGTTTTTTTACAAAAAAAACTGACAAACCGTCATCGGGATACGAAAACACACTAATTAATTTTAATATTGGTACAGAATTTGAACAATACAGGGATATCTATTTTGCTCCAAAAGTAAATTTCAATATTGATGATTTAACCGTTGATAATACTGCTTCGGATTCATTAAAAAAACAGGCTGGTAGCTTTAATGATTTGACATTTGGTTACTCAATTAAAAACGATAAAAGGAATAGAAGATTTATGCCAACGGATGGACATATTCTTAGTTTCAGCCAAGAGCTTCCAGTCATTACTGATTCAGAAAGTATTTTTAACTCATTGAGGTATAGAACTTATCATGCTTTTAGTGACAACGTTGTTGGAGCTTTAAAATTTTATACTGCCGCTGTAAGTTCTTTAGGCGATAAGGATGTGAGGTTAAGTAAAAGATTACACTTAGGAAGAAACCTGCTTAGAGGATTTGAACCTAGCAAAATTGGTCCTAAAGATGGTAATGATTATGTTGGTGGAAATTATGCTACAGCTATAAATCTCGAGGCTGCGCTCCCCAATATTCTTCCAGAGAGTACAGAAACAGATATTTCAGTTTTCATGGACATAGGGAATCTTTGGCACGTTGACTACTCTAACTCAGTAGACGATTCAAACAAAATCAGATCTTCTTTTGGTGTAGCAACAAATATGTATACACCAATTGGACCTCTAAGTTTTGTGATAGCACATAACATGTCAAAAGCTGAAACTGACGAAACACAATCCTTTAACTTTCAGATCGGAACCTCTTTTTAACGATGAGACATCTTAAACTCTTACTTATTACATTATTTTTATTAAATTTTTATAACAATTCATTCTCAGCTGAAATTTATTTTATAGATTTAAAAAAAATTCTTAACCAAAGTAAGGCCGGGAAAAGTGCACAAGATTTTTTAAAGAAAAAGCTTACTAATGAAACAAAAAAATTTGATAAAGAGCAAGACGCTCTTAAAAAAGAAGAGACCGATCTCATAGCTAAAAAGAAAATTGTTTCAGCAGATGAATACAAAAATAATCTTAATGCATTAAGAAAAAAAAATATTGATTATCGAAAAAGAAGACAAACTGCCGCTAATGCAATTTTTAAAAAAAAGGAAAAAGCCAGAATTGAGCTAAACAAAGCACTTAAGCCTATACTTGAAAAATATATGACAGAAAATAATATAGATATAGTCATGGATAGGAAAAGTATAGTTGTAGCTAAAACAGAGATTGATTTAACAGATAAAATTCTAAAACTTTTAGATAAAGAACTTAAATCTATTAACTTAAAATAATTTTAATGTCAGAAGTAAAATTCTTTGTACCCAAAGGTCCATTCTATCTAAATGAATTATCAGATGAATTGTCTAATAAAAAAAATGAGATAAAAATATTCGACATAAATACTCTTAACGAGGCTACAAAAAATGATATAACCTTTTTTAATTCTATTGATTACAAGTCTCACGCCCAAAAAACAAAAGCTGCTGCATGTGTAACTGTTAAAAATTTAGAACAGTATCTACCTAATGGATGTGAAAAAATTTTGGTTAAAAATGTATTATTTTCTATAGCTAAAATATCTAAAAAGTTTTACCCAGACGCTCATCTTGATTACCCAGATAAATCACTACTTGATTCAATCAAAGTTTCTTCAAAATTTGACTCAGTCACATTTGGTAAGAATATTTTTATTGGAAACATGGTGAAAATAGGATCTAAGACTTCAATAGGTTGCAATACAATTATTGAACATAATGTTCAGATCGGTAAAAACTGCCTAATTGGTGCTAATGTTACTATTAAAAACTCGATAATTGGAAATGATGTTGTGATACAGGATGGTTGTAAAATTGGTGTAAAAGGTTTTGGGTTTATCCCTTTAAAAGATAAAAATTTTAGATTCCCCCATATAGGAAAAGTAGTTTTAAAAGACAATGTTGAATTAGGAGCAAACTGTACAATAGACAGGGGGTCAATAGGAGATACTATCATAGGTGAAAACACTTTTTTAGATAACCAAGTTCATATGGCACATAATGTTAAAATTGGAAAAAATTGTATGATCGCTGGTCAAGTAGGTTTTGCAGGAAGTTCTACAATTGGAGATAATGTTTCAATTGGTGGACAAGCAGGAGTTTCTGGACATTTGAAAGTTGGAAATAATGTTAAAATTGGTGGCGGAAGTGGAGTTGTTAAAGATATACCTGATAATACAACTGTTATGGGTTATCCTGCAGTTCCACTCAAAGAGTTTTTGAAAAAAGATAAAAGTAATGACTAATACTATAGATAAAAAAACAATTGAAAAACTTCTTCCTCATAGGGAGCCTATGCTTTTAATTGAAAAGTTAATAAATATAGTTCCATTAAAATCTGCTACTGCAATCGTAAATATTAAAAAAGGAAAATTTTATTTTGATGGACATTTCCCAGGACAACCGGTTATGCCTGGAGTTTTAATTGTAGAAGCTTTCGGCCAAGCTGCTGCAGCACTCACAGCACACGGAATTGATCCAAAAGAGTATAAAGATAAGCTTGTTTATTTAATGAGTGTTGAAAAAGCTCGTTTTAGAAATCCTGTGATGCCAGATTGTGAGTTACATTTAGATATTGAAGCAGTTAGGTCTCACGGAAGAGTGTGGAAATACAAAGGAATTGCCAGAGTTAATGATAAGAAAATGGCTGATGCCGAATGGTCAGCCACAATAGTTGATAGAAATAAATGATACACAAATCGAGCGTAATAGATTCAAAGGCAAAAATTGGAAAAGATGTAAAGATCGGACCTTTTTGTTCTGTTGGACCTAAAGTTCAATTAGATGATGGTGTTGAATTAATCTCTAATATTCATATTGAAGGGGATACAAAAATAGGAAAAGGAACAAAAATTTATCCTTTCGCCTGTATTGGAACTTCCCCCCAAGATTTAAAGTATAAAGGTGAAGCTAACAGCTTAGAGGTTGGCGAAAATAATGTTATCAGAGAATATGTTACTATCAATCCTGGAACTGACGGGGGAGGAAACAAAACGTTAGTTGGAAACAATTGTTTATTTATGATTTCATCTCACATAGCTCACGATTGTAAAATTGGAAATAATGTTGTTATTGCAAACAATGTTCCTTTGGGAGGACATGTAACCATTGAAGATTCTGTTATTATAGGAGGTAATTCAGCAGTGCAGCAATTTACCAGAATAGGAAGACTAGCCATGATTGGCGGAATGACCGGTGTTTTGAAAGACGTAATTCCTTTCGGCTTATCTTTTGGAAATAGAAACTATCTTAAAGGCATTAATTTAGTAGGTTTAAGGAGGAAAAAATATGATAACAAAAAAATTATTGAACTTGATGACGCATACAAAAAGATATTTTCTTCCAACAATCTTCAAGAAAATATAAGCAAAATTAATGGTGAGTATAAAGGTAATGAATTGGTACAAGAGGTTACAAAATTTATAGAAAAAGATAAAAAAAGACCTATTTGTGCACCATTGACCGAATAATGATTGGTTTAATATTTGGAGAAACATCCTTTCCAAAGGAGATTCTTAAAAAGATCAAAAAAAGAAAAGTTAAACATTTAATTATTGATCTAACAAAAAGTAAAATTTTTAAAAAAGAAAGAAACTTTTTCTCTGTATCCATTGGACAATTTGGGAAAATTATTAAAATATTAAAAGAAAATAAATGTAATAAAGTTTTATTTGCTGGAAAAGTTAAAAAACCAAAACTCTCTAAACTTCGATTAGATCTAAAAGGTATTTATTATATGCCAAGAATAATTAAACGCTCTAAGCTTGGAGATGCCGCTATCCTAAAAGAAATTATAAAAATACTTAACCAGGAAAGAATTAAAACAATCAGTTCCTTGACTTTCAATAAAGAATTAACTTTAAAAAAAGGAAACTACACTAAAACAAAGCCTAACAGAGAAGATAAGAGCGATATTAATAAAGCCATAGAAACATTAAATAGCCTGGGCAAATATACTCATAGTCAGGGTGTTGTGATTAGAAATAAAAAAATAGTAGCCATCGAAGGCAAGGGCGGAACTCAAAAAATGATCAATAGATGTAAAAGTAAAAGATTTAGAAACAAAGGTGTTCTAGTTAAGTTTCCCAAGAAAAAACAGGATATTAGAATTGATTTACCTGCAGTTGGTTTAAAAACTTTAATACAATGTAAATTGGCAGGCATTAAAGGAATAGTGTTAAAAAGCAAACTAAATGTTTTTCTTGAAAGAAAAAAATGTATAAGTTTTGCAAATAAAAACAAAATGTTTATTACGGTAAAATGAAAAAGTTATTTATTTTTTTATTTTTTTTTGCATCCACAAACACTTTTGCTTTAGAAATAAAATTAGAAAAAATTATAGATTCTCTCGATAAACCTTGGAGTTTATCTTTTATTGACCAGGAAAATATTATATTTACTGAAAAATCAGGAAGATTATATACATTAAATTTAAAAGATAAAAAAATCTCAGAAATAAAACATAATCTTTCTATTTTAGAAGTTGGTCAGGGAGGGTTGCTCGATGTATTATACAATAAAGAACAAATTTATATTTCGTACTCTGAAAATAGAGGAGATTGGAAAACAAGCACTTCTGTTGCAAAAGGTAAATTTGATCAAAGAAATATTCATTTTAATAATATTTTTCAGGCTGAACCTCCAATTGACTCAGGTTATCATTTTGGATCAAGATTAGTTATTAAAGACAAGCATCTTTATATTACCGCTGGTGAAAGAGGCAAAGGAATGATAGCTCAGGATCCAAAACAACATCCTGGGAGTATAATTAGGATAAACCTTGATGGATCCTTTCCTAGAGATAATCCAAAATTCAAAGATAAAAAAAATTGGTTACCTGAAATATATCAAATCGGCGTTAGAAACCCTCAAGGTATGGCTCTTTCTCAATTTGATAACAAAATTTATATGACCAATCATGGTGCGAGAGGTGGAGATTGGTTTGGTACGGTTAATTATGGAGAAAACTATGGCTGGAAAATTCTAGGATGGGGAGGAACAAATTATTCAGGTTTAAAAATTGGTCCCAAATGGAAACCTGGATTTACAAAAGCAATTAAATATTGGGTACCTTCAATAGCTGTAAGTGCAATGACAATTTATAAAGGTGAGACATTTAAAGATTGGAATGGAGATGCTTTAATTACATCTCTGAAAGATCAATCTTTAAGAAAAATTAAATTTAAAGGCAATGAATTTACTAGTGAAGAGACTATTTTTAAAGGAACAATTGGAAGAATAAGAGATATAAAAATACATAAAGAAACAGGAGACCTTTATCTGCTGTCAGACAACGGCGAACTCTGGAGAATGTACAAATGAAAAAGATATTTATTTTAACAGGCGAGCCTTCAGGAGATAGGCTAGCTTCGAAAGTTATATCGCAGCTTAAAAATTCAAGATCAGATATTGAATACTTATCTGTTGGCGCGGAACATTTAAAAACTTTAGGCATTAAATCTCTTTATGATCTAAAAGAAGTTACATACTTAGGATTTACGAAAGTTTTAATGAATATCTTTAAAATCAAAAGTAAAATTAATGAAACTGTTAAAGAGATACTTAAATTTAAACCTGATATTTTATTTTCTGTAGATAGTCCTGATTTTACGTTACGAGTAGCAAAAGAAGTTAAAAAGAAAGATCCGAGTATAAAAACAATTCATTTTGTGGCGCCACAAGTTTGGGTTTGGAGAGAACATCGTGTAAAACAACTTAAATCTTTTTTAGACCATATTTTATTGCTGTTTCCATTTGAAAAGAAGTACTTTGATAAGGAGGACATACAGTCAACATTTGTGGGTCATCCTCTATTAGAAGACCACAGCAAAAGTAAAGTTGATATAAGTCAAATAATTAAAGATAACAAAAAGATTTTTTCCATCTTTCCTGGTAGCAGATTGTCTGAGATTAATGTTTTAATTCCAATCTTATTTGAATTCGTTAAAAAGATGAACGAGAAGTACAAAGACTTGTTTTTTGTTTTTCATTCCACATCAGAACATGTTCAGCTAATGCAGAATCTTTTACTCAAAGAAGAACTTAAAAATTGTGGAGCTATTGGGGATGAAAAAATCAAATCCCACATACTTAAATCTTCTATGTTTGCAGTAGCTAAATCTGGAACAATTTCCTTAGAAATTTGTAATGCAAAAATACCATCTATAATTATTTATAAAATGGGTATTATTAATTTTTTTATAGTAAAAATGTTAGTGAAAGTTAAATTTGCAAACATTATTAATATTGCAGCCAACGAAGAGGTAATCCCGGAATTATTGCAATCAAAATGCAATCCTACTAATATTTATAATACAGTAGATAAACTTTTAAGTGACAAACATGCTATGGAAAAACAAATAACAAAAACACAGGGAATTATTAGTAATTTCAAGACAGAAAAATCATCTGAAATTGCTAGCTCTGTATTACTAAACCACTTGTTATGAAAAAAAAATGTACTAGACGTTTAAAGACACTAAGACAGTTAGCAAGAATGGTGTCTTCATTGTCATCATAAAAACATATCACTATATTGAGCGTCTGATATATCTGAAATTTTTTTAGTAACCACGTATTGATGTAAATTTTTCCATTTATTTTTTGAATTATCAAAAGGATTTTTGAATCTGTGAATTGTATCCCTTATAATATTGTCCATCAAAGGACTAGGTTTTTGTTTTGTATAATTATAATAAACTGATTTTGAATAATCTAAATCCTTACTTAAAATTTTAATACTTTCCTGAGTCATAGATTTAAAATTATTAATTATATTCTTATTTGAATTAGCAAATTCTTTTGAAGCAAAAAGATCTAAAGCACAAAAATTAGGTATCTCGACATCTTCTAAATATATTTTTTTAACTTCTAAACCTTCTAACTTAGATTCAACTCCTTCAAAGTTTTCAAAGCATAACCAGGCCGCATCAAATCCAGCTTTTAGATGTTTGATGTGGTAGAAGTCATTAGCAACAATTTTTATATTATTATTTATTTTTCCAATTTTTTTTAAATGTTTTTGAATAATATCATTCGCTATTTTGTCAGTTACTGGATTGCTAACCGGCGAAGTTATTTTAACTTCTTTTCCATTAATAAGACTTTCATGGCCTTTGGTCGTAAAAATAATACCTCCATTGGTTTCAAAAAAGTTTCCAATTGAGCAAATATTTTTTTGATATTTTTCAATTAAGTGCAATGGTTCATTTGTTGCTAATTGAATATTATTTTCAGCAAGTTCCCTAAAGCCATCATAATGACCTTCAGGTTCAATAATTTCTAATTCGATATTATTTTTTTTGTACAAGCCTTTATCTAAACCCACGATAAAAGGTAGGTGGTCAGGATTAATAAACCATTCTAGTGCTAATTTTATTTTCATTTTCCCTCACTGAATTACCGGTCAGGTTCTAAGGGTTTAATCTCAGTCTCTTTAGACACCCCTTAAAATTTATTTATTTAATTCATCGTAAAGGAATGTGGCAATTGAATCCATTCCTTTTAAATTACTTTTTCTCTCAGCAATTGAATTATAATTTGTATTAGTGTTAATATCATAAGTATAGTGAATACCGTCTTTACCTTTTATATATTCAATGCCAGCAATTTCAATACCGTTAGATTTTAATAGTTCTTCATATTTTTTAATCTCTATATTTTTATAATTTTTTACAATCATAAATTTATTTCCATCTGGATTTGTTGGGCAAAATTTTTCTTCAACATTACATGCATCCGCTGGGCATAATTCAAAACCATCACTAGCATCAACTTGTACAGCATACAAAAATTTTCCATTTACAAACTCCACTCTTGTAATTATTTTTGG
>MDTB01070555.1_pt1 | contig 41627 bp, 57 predicted proteins | sample 811161 | NCBI WGS metagenome assembly MDTB01 (sample SAMN05326650, study PRJNA326480) | marine metagenome | isolation source: seawater | place: Mediterranean Sea | collected 2009 | reverse complement strand
CTGTCTTCTGGCACGGCTGTCTCCTGACACGGCTGTCTTTTGGCAGAACTATCTCCACAGCGATTGGCTCAGAGATCAAACAGAACGGAGTGGATGTAAGTCTCGGTCCATTCACTGCCGTGAAAACGGGTCAGCATCCCTCGCGCGGGGTCCTTTTCAGCTCGGTAGTCGGTGTATCGGCGCTGGCCGGCAAGCAGTGTCTTCTGACGCTCGTCATCCACAGCCTGTGCTTCATCCGCCAGCGCCAAATAAAGGTTCAGATATTCCTTGAAAGCAGGCCTGACAACGTTTGCAATCAATTGATCCCCTTCATCACCCAGGGGCAGACGGGTCCAGAGAAAGGCCGGGGAGAAAAACGGTTGCGCCTCCTCCGGGATGGGGCCTCCATCGGGCAATTCCTGCCGCCAGCGCTCGAAAATCGGCATCAGCCGTTCCCACACCGGTTGCGTGTGTTGAACGTCGGTTTTGTCTGCCGGTTGCAGGTCCAGAGCCAGTAGGTGTCCGGAGGGCAAGGTCACGAGATCGCCTCCAAAGAAGGGCAGATCGAATCGTGAAGACGGGTTGATCACAAAATTCAGCACGGACGCCGCCGCTCCGCCATGAACGCAAGCCGCTCGTACTTGACGGAACTTTTCCGTGCTGCAGGCCCAGGTTGCCGTGGTGACAGGGAATGGTTTGGCCTTCGATCCACTCATGTCCTGCCGCTGGAGGAAGGTCGGCTCAACGGGGTACGGCGCGATGTCGAGCGGTTGAAGGGCATCAACAGCGTCATCAAGAAAGGGTTGCCAGGCCCAGCCGGGGAGGACGACCGAGTCGGTGCTGAGGATGCGAGACATGCAGATCAGGCGGAGGCAGACGCTGGGAACAAAAACTGATGCAAGAAACGATCGGACCAGTCCTTGCCGAAATGGCTCGTGAACAGTCCGTGGGCAGGATCGCGTTCAGCGCTGTAACGGTCGTATTCGATCTGAAGTTGTTCCACCCTCTCAGAATCGATCTTCACCGTGTGGCTGGAGGCATGCGTCGTCAGCTCCCAGTAGCAGTCCAGGAATTTGTTGAAAGCATCTGGTAATGATCCTGATGCTTCTTCAGCTCCACCACGACAGAACAGCAACCACGGGGAAAAGTATTGATGAGGGTCAAAGGAACGCATTGTTTCTTCCCCACTCAGTTCGGGATAGCTCGCATGGAGCTGTTTAAGACCATTGAAATGGCGATTGAGGTAATGCTGGTCCTGAATAAGGGGTTGGAAGTCAAGAACTGCGACGAGTTTTTGTTTTGCTCCGAACCAGAGCAGATCGATCCCAAGGATTGGTTGGTCATTGTCATAGGTGGGATAAGCCACCGAATTGAGCACTTGGACGCTGTCTCCGGCATCGAGACGGGTCACCCGCCAACGTCTAAAACCGGGGACATTCCACAACCAGCTGCGAATCAAACTGTTTCGCTCAGAAGATGAATTTTCAGCAAAGTCTGAAGGAACCTCAGTTGTTTCTCCCCCTCTGAATCGTAAGGAGTCATGCAGAGTTTCGAGAAAGGGATCAAACATCTTCGTTCTACGGAATCATGGGAAACTTGGAAGCAAGAGCTTCAGCGGCTTGAGCGATCTTCTGAATATCTTCTTCATCGTGGCATCTTAACTCCGTGCAATAAGTGGTCATCGAAACGCCTTCCATATACTGAACAGAGCTGACCCGCATGCGAACTTGATCGGTCACAAACCAACATCGTTCGGTGCCTACATTGGTGTCATAGCGAGTTGTGATGGTTAACACGCCATCGTCAGCAAATTGGTAAGTACTTAATACAGGTTGTTTTTCCACATAGCCAACGTCCCTCACCAGCAAACCCTTCCTGAGATTGTCAGTGGAGGGAAGGTCAACGACAACTGCAGCGTAGTCATCATTGCGAACACCTTGTTTTAAATTGCTTTCCCACCAAAATCGAGCTCCCCCTGTTGCTTTCACAGGGCTCATGTTCAGAGCTTTGCAGACTTTCTCCACCGCTGGGTCTGTGGCAGAAAACGGTTCGATGACCAAATTGGAATCCGCCGCTTCATCGTCTTGGTGATCAAGATGATGAATCGATCTCCGGTTGAGCCAGGTTCCGCGGCTTGCTTCGAAGAAATCGGTCATGGTCATCGGTTGGAGCATGGTTTTGGCTCGCTTGGTCCGCTAGACGTCGTTCAGGAATCCGTCGCAATGGCGTCACGTTGCGTCGTTAATTGGTTGAGAATTTCTCCAAGTCTCTGAAGTTCTGCATGCTCAGCGATTGCGGATTGAATTTTCTTCTGAGGCATGCGCAGTTTTTGCCCCATCGCTTTGACGTCGTTTTCTAGCCGCTCTCGGTAAGCGGAAAGCTCGTTAATTGAGTCCTGCAGTTCTTCGATGCTGGGTTCCGTCATGGAGCACCACGTAACCGCATCATCATCCAGCATGGCCACGTCAGACTGAGCTTCAAGCTGCTCTTGGTGACGAACCGTTGCGTGATGGGGCGATCACGGCACGTGTGTCGAGTCGCACCCCTTACTGTTTTTGAGCGCTTCCACTGTGGTGCAAGGCGTTCTGTCACTGCGTTTCCGCATCATTCCCCGAATGGTGAATCAACGTTTAAGGCAGCACCCTGCTCGACCCAGAAGCCGTTTTTCTTCACCAGTCTGGCTTTCCAATGCTCGACGCATTTTCCCGTTCCGTCGTCAGCGCTGACGCCAAAACCGCAGCTGTCGGTAGCGCTGATATCGCAGCCCTTCGCCAGTATGTGGCTGATGGCAACAAGCGCCTCGACGCTGTCAATGCCATCACATCAAACGCTTACTGCATCGTGACCGATGCAGTCACCGGCATGATCTGTGAGAACACAGGTCTGATCCAGGCTGGTGGCAACTGCTATCCCACCCGTCGCATGGCCGCATGTCTGCGTGACGGCGAGATCGTGTTGCGTTACGTCTCCTACGCACTCCTGGCCGGCGATGCATCTGTTCTTGATGATCGCTGCCTGAACGGTCTGAAGGAGACCTACATCGCTCTGGGCGTTCCCACCCAATCCGCAGCGCGTGCTGTGGCGATCATGAAGTCTGCTGCAACAGCTCTGATCGGCCAAACCAACACCCCTGAGAACGGCGGCACCAAGTTCCGCAAGATGGAAACCACCCTTGGCGATTGCTCTGCTCTTGTCGCTGAGGCAGCTTCCTACTTCGACCGCGTGATCAGCGCTATCGGCTGAGTCCATTCGTTCATTCCATCAACAAATTCTCCAGGATCTGATCGATGAAATCTGTCGTCACCACTGTTGTGACCGCTGCTGACGCAGCTGGTCGTTTCCCTTCTCAGAACGATCTCGAGGCCGTTCAAGGCAACATTCAGCGAGCTGCAGCTCGCTTGGAGGCTGCTGAAAAGCTGGCTGCTGGCCTTGATGCTGTCACCAAGGAAGCAGGCGATGCCTGCTTTAACAAGTATTCCTACCTGAAGCAGCCTGGTGAGGCTGGCGAGAACCAGGTCAAGGTGGACAAGTGCTACCGCGACCTCGGTCATTACATGCGCCTGATCAACTACTGCTTGGTTGTTGGTGGCACAGGCCCTCTGGACGAGTGGGGCATTGCCGGTGCCCGTGAGGTTTATCGCAACCTTGCCCTTCCCACCTCCGCCTACGTGGAAGCTCTTACCTACACCCGTGATCGCGCGTGTGCTCCTCGCGATATGAGCGCTCAGGCTCTCAACGAGTTCAAGAGCTATCTGGACTATTTGATCAACGCTCTCTCTTGAGACTGATTCAATCAATCATCGTTGGGGGCTCTTCTGAGCCCCTTTTTTGATGGAGATGATTTCCTGATAAGACAATTTTTTTTACATTCTGCTGCTGAACACATCAATGGATGACACCAAAATCCCCTCACTCGACGAGTTGTTCGACGATCTGACAAACCATCCGAGCCCAAGGATTCAGGAGCAGGCTTCCTGGGTGATGGTGGATCATTATCCAGAGCAATCTATGCCGCGCTTGATCGCCTTAATTGAGAACTCAGATCCAATCATTTATCGAGCAGCGGTTAAAGCTCTTGGTCTGTTTGGGCTGGACGCACTTGCACCGTTATGCCTGAAGTATCGCTCCAGTGAGAATGCCACGGTACGTGCTTGCTGTATCAAAGCATTTGTTCAAGTGTCGGCCAAACATCCTGATCAAGAATTCACGGATGAGGCCATGCAAGTCTTGGAAGATGGCTTGTTGGACAATGATCCGGTTGTCTCGCAATCAGCTGTGATGGCAATTGCTCAAGTTGGTAAGCAGAATGCAACGCGAACTGAAGCTTTGCCGCTGCTGCTGACTGTTTCACGCGGAGAAAACACCGCACATGCGATATCGGCAATTATGGCGTTAGGTGAGATTAATAATCGTGATGCAGTTGATGCACTTCAGGCATTAATCGAAGATGTTGAACTCGACCCGATCATACGTGAAATAGCCAAATCTTCGTTGGAGCGATCTCAGATGTAAAAGAAAAGAGTCTAACTGTCTCTACTGATTTGATTGATGGCTACAGCGAATACAGCTTTGACATCGTTTTGCTGCTCGTGAATTTGAGCAATTTTCAAAGCCTCAATGGCATTGCTCGCTTCCAATTTCATTAAGGAAAGGGCAGCATTTTTTCTAACCTGCGGGCAGGTATCTTGCAATGATGAGCATAGCAATGGAGTTGCGTCTTCTGGATCTTGAAGTTTGCCTAAAAGGGTTGCCGCTTCAGCGCGAACTTCATTGTCCACATCTTGAAGAGAACTCACCAATAGTTTCTTGGCTTCAATATCCTGCAAAGATTGAATTTGATCCCCAAGCGCAGCAATAGCAGCGACTCTAATTTCGGGATTTGTTGACCTTGCAGCATCACGTAATGCTTCTGGTGCTTTTGACCCGATAAAAGAAAGTCCCAAATTGGCTAGTCCAATCTGAAATGGTGTGCATTCTGGATCATTCAGGATTGTCAGGATCGTATCAATGGCTGGTGGACCGATGGTTGCCATGGCTCCAGCAGAAGAACCTTGTACAACTGGATCATCATCCTGAATGAAGGCTTGGTAAAGATCTGGCAGAGCTTCTGCACTGCCGATGATATTTAAAGTTTTTGCCGCCGCCCTTCGCACAATCACATTTGGATGGTTTCTCAACGCCGAGCACAAGGCTGGCAGTGCTGCCTCTCCTACAGAGCCTAAGCTTTTGGCAAACGTCAGCCTTAGCTTTCCTCGGTTATCGCCAAGGCCAGCAATCATGCGATTAATTGATTCTTGATTAGTCTCTTCAAGGCATCCTTCGTTCAGCTGCTGTTGCAGTGAATCTGCTAGCGATTGAGCCTCTTCAGTGCTGAGCTCGAGATTCTGTTCGTCCATGGATGTCTTGCCTTCCCCCCATTACGCAGGGTTGAACCTGATCCATTATCGTTCATGGTTGAACTCGGACCGCCTGTCCATGACTCAGTTCGTGTTGTCTCATAACCCCCAGGTGTCCTCTCAATCCTTGTTGGTACTGCAGGCCACTGAACTGGCTGGTGGTTTGTCTGAACAAGCAATGCAAGGTGTCAGCATTGATGTGTTGCAGCATCCTCACTGGAAAGTTAGAGTTACGTCTGATGTTTCACCTGAGGAGCTTGCACAAACGGTTCTGAAAGCGTGGAGAAGATTTCGAATTCGTCAAGGTGGACCAACAGATTTTACGATTCTTGCGCTGGGTGGACGAAAAGATGGATCGGCCACTCCAAACTCTTTGTTGCAGGTTGGATCTTGGGGAGTTGATGTTGTTGAAACTGATCAACCCTCTGAATTCTTGGCAAATATCAACTGGGAGGGTTTGAAGTCTGGTCGTCCAGCAGATGCAATTTTAGAGATTTACAACTTCCCTCAGTGATTTACTTCAAATTCTTATGAGTGGCGCATTTGATAATATTCACCCGACTCTTTCGTTTGAAGGGGCTTTAAATATTCTCGCTGAGAAAGAGAATAACCTTAAATGTTCAAGCGATTACTATATGGCTGTCTCACATTTGTTAAATTTTCCATGTCAGCGTACAGAAGATGTGCTGCTCGGGGTGGCAAGTAACGAGTCAGACTCCCAGGCAGTGCGACTAGCACGACGAAAATCAGTGGAGGTGTTAGGTCGCTTCGGTTGCAAACGAGCTTTGCCGATTCTTGCAAAATGTCTTGACCATTCCGATCGGTATCTTGTTGAAAATGCTGTTTGGAGTCTTCTGCAGATTGGTTGTCAGGATCCTACTATTCATCAACGTCTTATTGGTCTTCTTGATGAAGATCAAGGTAATCAACGAATAATTATTCAATGTTTAGCGGGTCTTGCTGTTCGAGACGCGACTGACATGATTCAGAAATGTTTAAAATCTCCAGTTGTTTCTGTACAGACCGCGGCTGGATCAGCTCTCTGCAGATTGTTAGGTGATCGCAGTTATGTAAGTGATCTAAAACCTGTTTTGTTCTCGGCGAGCCAGATGGATCGTCAAATGGTGATAGAAGATTTGGCTGATTGTAAGGGTATTGAGCTGATCGACTCTGTACTTAAGTCTCCTGTATCGCCTGTATTTCGGATGCGTTTTGTTAAGGCCGTCAGTTCAGAGCAGAGTGCGAATAGCTCTACCCGATTTAGTCTGATCGATAAGTTAGACCAGATTCTTGTCGATTCACCAAAATCTCTCCTCTTATCTAGCTGTTTTGACGGCTATGCCTCTGTTAAGGATTATTTTGATGGATTGTTTTCCAATGACTTTGCCCGTTGCTACCATTGTCTGGATCGGTTGAGCGACATGGAGGGGAGAATTATATGGCCTATTTTCTTGCAAAAATGGTATGAGAGTGCCTTTAACGATTATGGGGCTCATTACTTCTTCCTGCGATTGGTTGGACTGGCTTCTGGTTGGCCAGCAGAATGCGTTTCACGGCTTGAAGATATTTTACTCGAAGCGGTTGACAATCGTAGGCCGCAGTTCAGTAAGTCACGCCATATTGCATTGTTGTCTTACTTTAATCTCTCACCTGAGAAGATCACTGCCGATTTTCTCCTGCGAATAATTGAGCCTTCGGATCGTTCTTGGCAGCTTCAATATGCGGTTTTGATGATTGCTGAACAACTGCAATTTGAACGTGTGGTGCTGCTTCATGAGTATTTTGGCGATCGTAAAACCACATCGCTGCATCCCTTTGTACAAGCAAAATTGATTCGTTTTTTGTCATAAAAAAGCGCTGTGATGAGTTCACAGCGCTACTGATTATTATCGTGTTGCCTACAAGGCCAGTAGCCGTACTTACTTGCAGCCCCAGGCGCGGAAGACGACCTGCTTTTCTAGTTTTGGAGGATTGTGTCCTTTGAATTCTTGTGTTGGGAGTGTGACGCTTACTGTCCCCGCTGTAATGCGGGTTTTGTTCAGCATTCGAGCATTGAGTTGGTTGTAGATACGGCTTCTTGAACCAAGAGCATTGTCACTCACCACACGGCTTGCTTCTAAGTCCACCATGTTGTTGAAACTGGCTGTTGTCATCCCAGCGAGTGAACCCAATGCACGGGGATAGGGCACAATATCGCTGCCGAACACCTCGGTGTACTCTGCTGAATCAGTGAGGGCATTTACAACAGCTTCATATCCTTGGTTTGCAAGAATTGTGATGTATTGCGTTATTTCTGCGTGGTTAAGAGGTGGGCGTCCAAGCAGGTGCTTAAAGTTTAATTCAAGTCCACGCTGTGGTGAAACGTTGTGAAAGTATTGATCTTTATAGAATTGTGATTTGGCAAGACCTGCAACAAAATCACGGACGCAGATTTCACCATTCAGCAGCCTAGCTTCGAGAGAATCGCAGCGCTGATTCAGTGTCGGATTTTTGTTGCCGAAGACTTGTTTATAGGCTGCATTGACCACAGCGTCCAGGGCTTCTCGATCACTGGGGTTGAACTCATCAAAGACTGGCCGATGAGGACACTCACCATATTTCCTTGGACCAATGGCTATGGACATGGATGAGCAGGCTTGGCGATTGAACTCTGCAATCGTCAGTGCTGCCCCTGACGGTGAAGACTGCGCTGTTGCAAAGCCAACTGGTTCATGTCTTCGAGCCTCTACGAGAAATTTCTTGGAGCGCGATTCGATTTTCAGCATGTTGAACCTGTTGTTGAAGAGGGGAGAGCAAGTGGATCAGCCCGCTGCCGCTAAGTCCTCTTCGCCTATGGCAAAAAGGTTGGCATGAACTCATTTAGATGAGTCGATCGATCTTAAGCTGACCTTCTTTGGGTTGTCCCCTTGGCTTCAAATATGAATTGAAAAGATATTATTCTTCAAGCAAAGTTTTGAGAAGCTGTGTGCGACCCTCGCGACTGGTTCGTAGAAATAAAAAAAGGGCGGGGATGCCCCCGCCCTTAATGTTGATTTGTGCTGAAGATCAGCCGAGGGAGTTGATCACGTAGTCCAGCAGACCGGTGTACTCAACAAGAGCCTGGGAGCTCATGTCACGAGGAGCACAGCCGCGGTTGCGGATGTAGGTGAAACCAGCGATGTAGGTGCCGGCATCGATGCTGAGGGCCTTGTAAACCTCACGCTGGCCATTGATGGCGAGCTCATCGAGGGGGCCAGTGCCGCCGGTGACGAGGGCGTAGTTGATCAGGCGCAGGTAGTGAACGAAGTCACGCTTGCACTTGTCCTTGCCCTCGGTGGCGCAACGACGGGGCTGACGGCCGGTGGCGCCATTAGGGAACTGCTGGTAAACAGCGTCAACAGCTTCCTGAGCAACAGCGTCGTAGTTGCCAGCGAGCTTTTCAGCTGCTTCCAGGCGTGCAGCAGCACGCTGGATGGAACCCTGGACAGCTTCCAGATCGGAGCTGGAAGGGAAACGTGATGCGCTGTCAGCGGAGCCGATGACAGTGGTGAGTACAGACTTCATGAGAATGAAATGAAGAAGGGTGAATCGAAACTGTTATTGACTCAGCTGATGGCGCTGATCACCATGTCGAAGTAGCTGGCTGCTTCAGCAGACAGAGCGGAGCAGTCACCCTGGGTGACGGCCATCTTGCGCTTGGGCTCAGTGGTGTTGTTGGTGTTGGTGACCATGGTTGTGGCGGCAGCCTTCATGATCGCCACAGCACGAGCGGCAGAACCGGTAGGAACGCCAAGAGCGGCATAGGTCTCGCGGAGGCCGTTCAGGCAGCGATCCTGCAGCACGGAAGCGTCGCCGGCCAGAAGGGCGTAGGAGACGTAACGCAGAACGATTTCACCATCACGCAGGCAAGCAGCCATCTTGCGGTTGGTGTACACACCACCGTTAGGAGCAGTCAGGCCGCTGTTTTCACAGCAGATGCCAGCCACTGCATCAGACACCATGCAGCTTGCGTTTGAGGTGATGGCGTTGACAGCGTCGAGGCGCTTGTTGCCATCTGCGATGAAAGCCTTCAGGTCGGCAAGCTCAGAAGAGCCAATGAAGCTGCCGCTGGAATCAGCTGAGACAGCCTTCCGGGAGAATGCGTCGAGCATAGGTAAACCAATGCGTATAAGGGGAGGGGGATGCAGTCGGCATCGCAAAGGAGATTACAAGCGGCTTAAGAAACCCTCCCTTCACTTCTCATGATCTATACACAAGTTCACTTTAAGTTTCCAGAAGAAAATCAAAACGAGTCCAGCCAGATCGAACATTATGACAATTCCTCAAGAACTCTTCGGCAAGCCCATTTCAATGGTATCCAACGAGCATTTTTGTTGAGTTCTGCTAAGAAATCCGTCTCGGCCATTAAGCCCAGCTGTAAGCAGCCCCAAGTGGCCGCCACGCGAGATTTTGTGTATTGCGGAATTGTTTCGTGCAAGGATGAAATAATCAGCTCTTTGTGCTCGGTTAAAGCCATTAAGCCAGCGCACATCGTCAGGTAGTAGTGGATGACATAGTCGCTTCCTAGTTTTTGATGAAGGTTCTCAATGATTTGGCTTGCAGAATTTTGTGGTGTTTTTAAAAGACGCTTCGCCGCACCATATTGCTTTGCTTCATCTCGATGTTGGAGAAAATTTTCGATCGCTTCTGCTGATTCAGGGCAGACGTGCTCTTCTTTCAATACCAGGTCGTTTGGATTATCGATTAATAACTGACGGAATAATTTTCTTTCCTCCGGGTTTTCCTCGTCGTTTTCCAATTCAGGAATTAATTCCAATACACTCTTGGCTCGAAGGGGCATCGAAACCGGACATTGAATGAGGTTGTGGACCTGTTTGCGATCACCGCTGTCTCCAAGATCGATCACAGCCGCACGGCGTTGTCCCGGAGCATCACTACAAAGCTGCTCAACGAGTTGCGGCAATAGGTTCGTTTCACCGTGGCGCTTTGCGAAATAGCTCCGCGCAGCGCCAGAGACGAGAGGATTGTCGTGCTTGATCAGAGCACGGATTTCGTCGATAGCGTTGTTTAATCCAAGCCTGGTGTGAGCCTGGATGATGACGCGCTTCCGATTATCAGAGCCATCGAGTGCTGCTGCGAGGGAGTTGCTTTGTTGGGGAGTTAATTCTCCATTGATCTTGATGATGGCGTCGACGGCATCAATAATGGCGATTTCGTCTTCTCCGGTCAGGCAATTCAGTAAATGCGGCAATGCACGGGGATCACGTCGTCTGCCTAGTGCCTCGATGGCTTTGCGTCGTGTAATTCTTTCATATAAATCGTCGATCGTGAGACTCAGGCATGCGATCAGAGCTTGGAGAGATTCCTCAGAATGGCAGGCTCCCAGACGCGTCGCTGCCATATATTTTGAAACTGGATTATCCAGATGCGAAGCAGGTGCCTTTATCTGCTGAAGTGCGCTTTCTTCACTGATTCCGGCGAATAGCGAATCAAATCTTTCAGCCATTTCGACTTCAAGTATTGGGATTGATCGTAGCCGATGCCTGCTGAATTGAGATTTGTATCCTCAAGAGTGAATTGATTGCTCCTAATGTTATTAACCTGGCTCGCCAGGCATGCTGGGGTTCCCGCGACAGTATGATCTGGACGAGAATTTTTTTTATCGATGTCTGCTTCTGTTGAAGCTGAGGCCGCACTCTCAAAATTCATTGCGTCCTGTGAGAACGATCCTTCCAGTGTTCAATCTCTTCAAACCATCTCTGATCTTGATCAACTAAGGCGGTTTGTTGTTTCCGTAGATCCTTCAATTACTGGGTTGGCTTTGATACCTCTTGATCAGGCGACGAGAAAACCAAAAATAACTGTGGATTCAGGCCATTTACAGGATGCAATCCCTTGGAGGCTGTTGCGTTGCCCTGGTGGTCCGCTCGTCCTCCAGATGATATGCAAAAGTGCTAACTTCGCATTGTGGATTGAGAGCTGTTAAAGAATGTCACAAACCGAGCTTCAACGCTTCGTTAAAAGCATCGAGACCGAGCATGTACTTGCGACTGGGCTGAAAGCCCTGTCAAACCACCATGACGTTGTGCAGTTTGCATCAAGTCAAGGCTTTAATTTTTCTCTGAGCGAGTGGATTCGCTTTTGTTGGTTAGATCAACTTCAATTAACTGACAATGATTTGGAGTTGATATGGACAACAAAGAATGATCATTGGTCCTGGGCCTTTCGTCAGATTGCTGCTTGGCGGGCTTTGCTCATGGATGGTGCTAATCAAGATAGTTCTATGGATTCCACAGAGATAGCTTCAGCGCCTGTTTCTAATACTGCTGTTGTCGATAAAGATCAACTTTTAGAAGATTTTATAGCCCTTGCCCGCCAAGATCAAAGTCTGCAACTAAAGATTCGCGAAGCAAGAAATGACACTGAAATTTTAGAAATCGCAAACTCATATGGATTTGCAATAGATTCCATGACCTTACTCAAAAAATGGAGCCAGCATACTGACTTTTCTAAACCAACTTGGCAAGGTTGGTTTGAGTGATTATCGATTGATATCTGAGTAGCGTGTTTCAGATGAACCATGCTTTGCCCAATATTCAACAATCTTCTCGCCGCCGGGTCTTGGGACTGATGCTTTTGTACGCAAGATTTTAAAAGCCCTACCCGAGCCCATCGGCCAATTTCCTACAGCTTCAACGCTTCTTACTTTTCCGCCAAGAGTCATCAGGCAACGTTCAAATCGTTCTAAATGTGATTGGTCGACGGTTTCAAAGATGAAATCACGATCAAAGCAGATCAGATGTTGTGATCTAATCCATCCTCTCAGATATTTTTCTGCCTCTTTTCTATTCATTCTATATTGTCTGACCCTGATTTTAACCAGTTTTCATCGATACTTTCATTGAGTTCTGTGATACGTTCAAAACGAAGTAATCCATGTTCGCTTCCCCAACATTGGACATCTGTTTCGAGGTCATAGCCTCTGTCGCGACTGTTCCATGATTGGGAGCTTAATTCGACTTCGCTGACAAGATATGTCAACTTTCCATCTCTTGGTACAAGACATTTCTTGCCTGGTTCAACTGATCCCTCATAGTATCCATCTCTGATTTCTTTGAAATGCATGGCGCAGCCACAGCGCTCTTCAATTTGTTCGGTTTTGATCTTATTGAGTAAATCGGGATGAGGCCCTGCGCCAGCAATACGATGCTGTTGCCGATATCCAAAATTTTCAACAATCAACAACTCATCTTCTTGTCTCAAATTATGCACGCCTTGGCGATACGGATTCCAAGGATCGTGGTCATAACTCTGCTCAGAGTACAGAGATGGTTTGCCAAAGATTTTGAATGGAAGTGGTCGAAAGTAGATGTTAATACGTGCAAAATCCTTTGGGTTATATTGTGCCTGTTGATAATTGCTGAAATGCCCGGCGAGTATCCGCGCAAATTTTAAGAGCGAATCCATCCGAGGTAGATATGACGAAGTTATCCTAAACGGCAAGTCGCCTTACTTCGGAGGCAAATGATGCTTGCAGAATCCCACCGCCTTCGGACGTGCGAATGATAGAGGAGCGACATCGTACATTCTCTGAAACGAACCAAATTCTTTCTTCTGCAATCGATTGACCGTATTGTGTGTTCAAGATAAAAGTACCATCTTCAAGCAGTTGATATGAAGATATAGCTTCTTCTGATTCAGCATAGCCAATGCTGCGAATTAGGCGGCCTTTTGAGTTATTTTCTGGGACAGGAATAAGAAGGCACTCTCCTTTGGATACCTCCCCCGGATTCTCTGGTTCCCAGTCACTGTCAGCCTCCCATTTCATGAAAAAGGGGCAGAAATTTTCTGAATTAATTCCAGATTTGGCTAGTAGTTCTACTACGCGCGGATCATTATTTTCAATAGAGGTAATACTGATTTCGCTGACGACGTCTTCGAAAATTTGAAAAGCAAGTGAATGGCCGCTCCGCATTGATTTCCACTCGCCAATGCTCTGAGCAACAAATTGCTCAATTGCCATGCGACAAATCACGCTTACTTGAGTCTAGTTCTGCCTTCCTTGATGTCTGCACCATATTGACCATTGAATCAATCATCATAGACATTGAAGCCGGAACTTCCTTGATTGATTCGTTGAATAATCTGTTGTAGTGGTTGCGTCCTGAGGCGCGAACGATGGCCATGGGTGAAAATGTTGGCGAGATAATTTTAGGTTGTTAAAAGTGGTGTTATTCGTGTTTTAACTATTCGTTGTGATAGAGACGATTTGTCCACCTTGCTGATGAATGCTTTTGACCGTGGCTGACAATGAGGTTTGGCTGACCACAGATCGTTGCGCAACCCTGCGGTTAGCGCCGACTTGTTTCCGTGATTTCCACAGCACAGTGAGAGTCGAACCAATGCCGACGCTTTTGCGTCCGACAAGATCTGGTGTTTTACCGGTGGCAAGACTGCTTAGCAATCTTGAACGAGAGACACCATCAAATCCTGCAGTACCTGGGTCCACTACATTGGCTCGGTTATAAGCAAGCGTTGTGGAACCAATGATTGTTTGCTTGTTTCTAAGAAATGGAACCTGATCGACTCCAAAGGTTTTCAGGTACTCATCGCTGTAGGTGTAACTGGCAATTTCAGCATTAAATCCTTCATCCGCCATTAGGCGAACGTGCTCCATGACTTCGGCTTGGTCGTTGGGAGATCGTCCCAATAAATGTTTGAAGTTTAGTTCTACAAATCGGTAAGGACTATTTGTTTCGAGAAACGTTTTACGGTACGTTTCTGACTGTCCCAGGGCTGTGATTAAGCCCTGCACAGTGAGATCACCATTCATGAATAGTGCGTCTATCGAAGGTAACACATCCAGCTCCATCAGATGCATGTTGCCAAAAACCTGCCGGTAAGCGGCATCGAGAACCTCACGCGAGTGGCCCGGGTCGAGATTGGCTGTCGTTGCTTGGGTAATCATTGCTTGGAGTAATTAGGTCAATAAAATATCATTCCCGAATGCTTCGGGAATATCATTGCTGATGTCACATTACTTCTGTTATTGAAACGATTTTACCGCCACGGGCGTGAATATACTTCATCTGGGAGCTCATATCTTTTCCGGAGACGAGATAAGTGCTGCTGGCAGTTCGTTGTCTTGCGTTCCTCGTTTGAGCACTAACGACAATCCGGAACCTCTTCGTGGTTGGATCTGGTGAACCTGACTGTGCGCTGTTGCGATTAATGCGGCTTGTGGTGTTAGACCAACCGCTTGGAACCATGCCTGTAGCGACTGAGTTCACCAAGGCAGAACCCGTGAGGACGGTGTCGCTTGCTGCGAAACCTTCTGCTAGTGAAAGATGGCGGTTGAATGCCACCTGTGAACGGCCGTTTTCGCTCAGAATTCGCATGTAAGGGATGGTGTCCTCACCAAACACTTCTTGATACTCTGAGGAATCGATGTAGCTGCTGATTTCAGCTTCATAACCCTGGTCGGCAAGAATTTGAATATGTTCGCTCACTTCCTGCTGGGATTTAGGTGCTCGCCCAAGGAAATGTTTGAAGTTCAGTTCAATGAACCGATAGGGTGCGTTGGTTTCAAAGAAGCGACGCTTGTATTCAGCTGAATTACCGATTGCACGCACGAATTCACGGGTGCTGAGGTAACCATCGCAGTAGCGGCTTTCAGCCGACATTGAACGTTCGAACTCCATGAGATGGGGATTACCCATCACTTGGCGATAGCAGGCTCTAATCAGAGCACTGATCTGATCAGAGCTATCTCCAGGGCATCGCTGAAAAACTTCTTGTTCTCTTTGACCGAGACCGAAGTTGACGTAGGCGTCGTTACGAATTGGAGCTGCATCTTTCCCTGAAGTGACTCCAGGTTTTTTAGGTGCAAAAGCGGCGCGCGCATAGATGCCTGAAAGTGACGTTGTTCCACCTGTTACTTGGCTTGGCGTGTTAATCCGCTGTGTGGTGTTCTTAGCCAAATTGCCCTGCAAGATGCTGCGGGCACCAACAGCACTATCACTGATTGCAAAACTTCTCTCAAGTGCCGCCATGTTGGGGAAACAAGCGGTCGACAGATCCGCTGGAGAGTTCCAGGCGCGGGCATAAGGAATGATGTCTTCGCCAAAGACTTCGGCGTATTCTGCAGAGTCAACAAGTGCATCAACGACGGCGTTGTGACCGCCTTCATTGAGAATGCCGATGAGGCGAGACATCTCAGATTGGCTCTGGGGAGGACGACCGAGCAGATGTTTTGTGTTGAGTTCAATGCCCCTCTGGGGAGCTACTCCCTCGAAAAATCTTTTCTTGTAGAAACTGCTCTTTGCTAAGCCACGGATGAAGTCGCGTACATTTAAGTCTCCGTTGCAGAGCTGGGCCTCAAGTTCAACGGATCGCTCGAAATCCATCACGTGTGCATTGCCATAGACCTGTCGGTAACCGGCTGCGATTGCCTGCTCAAGAGCTGCACTGTCGTTGGGGCTGTAGAGCTCTTGAACCACACCGTGGGGGCAATTTTCGTGTAAGCGAGGCCCAATCGCGATATTCATGTTGGCGCATGACTGACGTAGATATTCGCTGTTCGTCAGTGCTGGCTTGTTCTGTGTGGTACCTCCACGGTTGAAAGAAACAGGGCTTGACCACTTGCTGGCGGCACCGAATCCGGTTGAGGCAGGCTTACTGAGTGTCATTGTGAATGTGTGGTGAGGTTGAGATTGGTTGGATGTCTTGACGAGGTAAGTCAGATCATCAACTTATGGGAGTAATGCTGGCGATTTTGCCGCCTTCTCGGTGGATGCGAATGAATTGTTCAGATAACTTGTCGAATGGGACGTAATAGACCCTGTTTGATTTCACATAGCGAGAAATACGTTTCAGGTTGTTTGATCTGTAGCCAGTCACTTCAACACGAAAAGTTTTCCCTTCAGCTCCCGCGCCAACGCCCAAGCGAGTAGGGGCTTCCTGAAGATTGGTTGCTGGTCGGAAGCTCCAACCGGTGCTTTCTTCAGACGAAGGCCGAACGACCGGAAGCGGTCGATTTTGGTATGCCGCTCCACCGAGTTTTGAGGCTTTACCGGAGAGATCACCCTTGAGACTGCTACTGCTGTTGCCCCGCAACAGCTGAAAACTCCATGTGAATTCCTGCATCGTTCCGCAGGATTCAGTTTTCCATCCGCGTTGATAGGGAACAATCCATTCTCCATAGGTGTCTTGATATTCTTTTGAGTCAATAAAAGTGTCTATATCTTTTTCAAATCCGGCGGAATCGAGTGTGTCGGAGTGGCCTCTCATTTCCTCGTAATCTGTTGGCGCACGTCCGAGTAAATGTCGAAATGTAAGCTCGATATAGCGGTAGCGAGAACAGCTATCGAAAAATCTTGTTCTGTAGAGGTCGCTTTTGGCGAGTTTGCGAACCAGCTCGCGAACGCTTAATTCGCCGAGTTTGAATTGAGATTCTGTGATGAGATCTCTCTCACTGTCCATGACGTAGGCATTGCCTAGCACCTGGCGGTAGGTGGCACGAATAATCTCAGCTTTTTTGAGATCATCATCTCCTGGCAGAAGTTCAACAACTGCATCAGTGTCGAAGCTTTCTACCCCAAGGAGCGAGGCCGGACCGAATGGCATGGACAGGATCCACTTATCGCCGTACCATGATCGGCCAATTGTCGTCATGTATACGGCGGTCTTTACAAACCTCAACCCGTACTGCTCCTGAGGCAACTCGGGGGCGTGAAGAGTTGAGCTTTGATTAGAGATCCTGAAGATTCTCGAGGCTGAGACGTGTTGTCTTCCTAGTGATCGGGTTCCAATGGTCGAGTTGCTCTGATGGTCGAGTCAGCAACATTGAGATCATTGTTTCAAAATTTTTGCAGTACGAAAAATCTGCACCTTTGATTGAATCCGCAGTTTCGAAATCTGCGTTTTCAAGGTTGGCGCCGCGGAAATCGGCCAGATCCAGTTGCGATGTGCCAAAGCGTGCTCGCTTGCAGCAGGCTCCTTTGAAGCTGGCATTGCGAAGGTCTGCACCAACAAATGAAACGTCATCGAGAACGGAACCGCTTAAATCGGCACCACTGAGATAGGCCCCCAAAAAACTGGCGCCCCTGAGATCAAGCCCTCGGAGGTCTGCGCCGTTGAAAAACTGTCCGTTCAGTCGTGCTCCAGGACCAACGGCGCCAGACGAGGCATATTGGAATTCACTCGGCCAACGAGTCGCCCAGTCAAATCTTGCGAGCCGAAGATCGGCACCTTCCAGGTTGGCATTGCTGAGATCTGCTCCCCTCAGATCAACGCGGCAAAGCTTTGCCTGGCTCAAGTTTGATTCTTTAAGATCTGCGTTTTTCCACGATGCGCCCCTTGCATCAATGCCTTCGCTCCCATCTCGATCAAGAAAAAACGGTTGTTGTTGTTCAGGTGTAACCCATTTCTTGATCAAAATAGCTTATAAGTAAATAAGAATCATACAGGGCGGCGTCCGATTGGTATGGCATTTGTTTGCCTTCGTTGCGTTATTTGGATCAATCATTAATGATGTGAAGTAAGTATTGAGTATCTTGTAGATTTCTTTTCATTCGAAACTGATGTATCTCTCTGCTTTACAGTCGTTGCTCTCAAGGCTGTTTCTTCATTATGAGCAAGAGCGAGTTACGGAGATTCATTCATGACGCTAACCGATCGGATGAAATCAAGGCAAAGCTTTCGACTGCTGGTCCCGAGCAGATTCTTCAGATTGCTCAAAGTTATGGGTTTAATTTCTCCGATGAAATAAAAGGTAGGTTCATCAATCGATGGTATGGAGTGTATTTCTGCCCGGATCGCGAGGAGGTTGATCAGCTGTGCCCTTGTTTAAAGCCGAATGGATTCCCCACGCTTGCCCATTACTCTCAATCAACTTGTAATGTTGAAATGCAACAGGAGGAGAAGAATTTTCGTTCAGGAGAAAAGTATTTTCGCTGAATATCTGAGGGCAACCAAATGAGCTGGCTTACAGCCCAAGGAATTTTGCGGGAATGCCATCAAGCCCATTGTAGCCAAGCATCTGAGCGATCAAATTGATGGTCATGCCACCCAGGTGAATAGCTGCAATAAGAATCAAGCCGCGCCATAGCTTTTCAAATGTTGCGGGAGGGTTGCCCTGGGACCATGCGCTCGACTGCTCTGGCATGAATCAGCTAGTTGTTCTTGGATAAAAATACGTTTTTGAGATTTTCATGGAGCATTCCTCATTACTTCTTTACAAAAATCTCGTCACGCCCACCACTGTGGCGGGATTTCCTCAGACCAGTCTTCCTCGCGATGGAAGTGGAAGTCTCCAGCGACTGATCCCCAGATCCGTTGGTGTGTTGTCAGGTCATAGCCCCGGTCCAGGGTGGTCATTCCCTCAGGACTGAGTTGAAAATGACTCTTCAGGTAGGTGTCGACGCCGTTTCGATGCACGATGCAGCGACAACCCGGTTCGGTGGCGCCGACAAACGTTGAAGGGCCGCTTGGGGTGACGTCGTAGGCGCAGCCTTCAAGGGCCTCTAGCGCTGTTTCTGCAATAGCGTTGCGAACCGCACGAACTTCAGACGCGCCCTGAAAACGTTGTGGCTCCTTCAGGCGAAAGTTGATCACACGAATGGACGTCGTCTCCCCATGGAGAGTCGGCCGCAGAATTCGAACCCGATAGGGCTGATTCGGGTCGACGGCATAACCCTGTTCGAGCAACAGCGTGGGCGTTGAAAAGTGCGGTAAGGCCCTGTATTTGAGAATGATGTGGGCAAAGAATGGGGGATTCTCAAAGGCCTGCTGCTGATTGCTATGCCGTCCGGTGAGCAAGCTGCAGAACTGCTGAAGGAGCTCACTGCCGACCTGTGGCATGGACCGAAAACAGGAGCGCTGGCCTTGAACCTAGTCAGCTCTCTGCCACCACGTGTTGGGCCGATCAGGTGCGCAGCATCTCGCCGGCGGTTGTGAGCAGCACCCGTCCGAGCTCGAACGCACCAACGGTCGCCAAGACCAGCCAGGCTTTCAGGGCCCATGCAGGCGGTTGTCCATTGACCCACACCGGGGAGGTCTGCATCTGCGATGCGACTAGCAGATCCATCCGATTCGGGCTCGGTGCCCGATCCTGCAGGGAATCGCGCCAGTCGGCTCCATAGCGAGGGAATTGTTGGTAAACCGGGGTTTCACCAAGAGCTCGGCCCGGCAGAACACGCGACCTCTACTGCGGGACCAGGTCATAGCCAAAACAATTCATGTATTCCGGGCTGTCCAGCAAGGTGTCGATAAAGGCTGCGAAGCCCTTCTCTCCAATCACGATCGACCAGGCTCGGCGTTCGCTGTCTCCGTGGGTCGGGCGGCCGAGTACACGCCCTACAACCTGATCCACCATCCGGTAGTTCGAACTGCACTGGTAGTAGCCCTGCTGAAATCGCTCGGAGAGGAGCAGGCCACGGATGAAATCCCGAACAGTGATATTGCCGCTGCGAAGCTGAGACTCAAGGAAGGGCTCCCGATCAGAGAGCATGGCGTGGAAGAACACCTGGCGGTAAGCCTGTTCAATCAGGGTGTCCATCTCGCCGCGGATCGTCTCGTCTCCAGCAGCTGAAGAGGCATAGATCTGACCTCGAACCGTGCTGTTATCGCCTGCGAGATTGCTGACGCGACCGTTCTGCGTGATGAGCTGGTACTCAAGGAGCGGGATGGCCATGAGATGAGCCGTAAGTAGAAATACTTGGTTGAGATCTTGATTTGGTTCTGCGGTGCTCCGCTGGTCTCTTATCAGCTCTTAACTGCAGATTTGTTGAGCTGGGCGCTGAGGTGCCGGAAGCAGTCGCGAATGAGTTGCTGATCGCTTTCCTGCGAGATCCCTTCCAACACAAGCTCTTTCAGTTGATCGAGGGCGATGTTCATCCCTTCTGTGGGCACGTTCATCTGCCGATACAGCTCTCGCAGTGCCGCCATTCCTTGCGGGTTTGTAAAGGTGCTCTGATTGCAGGCCACTGCGTAAATGATCACGCGGAGAAAGTTCCAGCAATCTCGCCAACAGGCCTCCGCCCTCTCTGCCGGAAACAACGCACCACCAGGTTCCACCAGCTGCGGCTGTGCTTCAAGCAGGTGGGCCCTCGCTTTGTTCACCAACTGATCTGCCCCGTTCAGCAGATTGCCGGGAAGCCCGCCATCCACGCCGGATGCCTGGCAGATGCCTTCCAGTTCCTCGTGCGTGAGTAGTCGTTGGGCCTGGTCTGCCTTGCTGATGATGGTGCGAGTGGTTTGCGGTAGTGCAAGGTTCGTGCTGAGGCCCTGCACCTGGGCGTTTTGGATCAGGGTCTTGACGTCGGGCTTTTGGGAGCTCAAGGGTTGGTGATGGCAACCGGGGTAGCGATCAGCCAGCCGTGGCGCTCAAGGTAAAAAGCCCACACCAGATCTTTCCCCAGCCCCGGGCAACGGTTGACGGCAGCGTCCGTGAGTTCCGGCGCCACACCCAGTTGCGACAGAAGTAAGGCGACGGCCTCAGGGCTGGAGGCCGTGGCGGTGCGGATGGCTGATCCAACGACCCAGGTCAGACGTGTGTCCTTGAGATCTCCTCTGCTTTTCTCGCAAGCCAGAAGCAGATTGGCCGGTGTGGTGTGTTGCTCGAAAGTCTCCTGCCAGAGCACGATGTTGTCATCGAGAAGATTGATTCGAAAACAACCTTCTCCCACGGGTAAATCCAGCTCGCCTCTAGTGCCCGCCTGTTCCTGCAGCGCAGCAATTCTTGAATCAGCCAGTGCGTTCATCGAAAAACGCCACGAAAGTTGGATCTGTCCAGTGTCCCGGAATTTCTCCACCCCAGTCCCCGGTTCGTTGGAATCGACATGCAGATCAAGACACACACTGCAGGTGTCATCAAGGGGATTCTTTGGAGGAAGCGGCCGAGGATTTCTTTTTCAGCAGGCCGGTGAAGGTGGCAAGGGCAAACATCGCAAGCAGCGCAATGCCCAGCGAGACACTGGCGCCCTTGGTGACTCCGGCTCCAACGGCAACAAGAATCGAATCACTGATCAGCACGCTGATCAGCAGGGCCGGCGCAAAGATCCGCCAATGGGTGCGGCTGATGCCGATGGCATAGCTGAGGAAATCGAACAGGCCGGTCATGAGCAGTCCGGTCATCAGGAAGAAATTGCCTTCCAGCTGGTTCTTGCTGAAGCCGTCGATCTTCTCCATGGCGCCGGCACCCACGAGACGGCTCACTGGACCTCGCCCCCAGCGTCGGGCGATGTAGAAGGCCGAACTGCAGAACACCAGGTCGGAAAGAATGATGGTCAGATAGCCAACCTTGAAGCCCAGAAGGGACCCCGCCAGGAGTGAATAAACGGAACTCGGTAGAGCGGGAAGAATGATGCTGATGCCACGCAGGAGAAACAGGCCCAGCGGGGCCCAGATTCCCATCTCGTTCACAGCGTTTTGAAGTGGTGCGATGCCGTAGCGCTGGAGATAAACAACAACGACGACAACAACGGCGACCCAGGCGCTGATCTTCAGTGCTGTCTTCAGCCTGGACATCTCATTGGCTCGAAAGCACTCGGGAATGTAGGGCAGTCGTGGTGTGCCTCACTGCCGTGTGGACACAAGGCACAGCATCGATACCATCAGCGAGATCTCTCCACACGAGGCCAGCCCGGTGACCACCACCTCCCCGCGCACCGCGTTTGAGCAGCAGTTGTGCACCCATCTGCTCAGTCTCAGTGAAGTGGTGGAGACCCTGGCCGACCGTTTGATCGATCTGGACGCCAGGCTGGCCGAGGTTGAGGGGCAGCAGGTTGCTGATGCCGAGATCGCCGCAGTGAGTGATGACGCAGGCGAACTGCTTTCCGCGAGTGAAGAGAAAGTTCGAATGCTGCGGGAACGTCTGAACCCCAGCCAGGTGATGTCCCTTCACACCGTGGATTCGCCAGATTCCGCCGCTGACGAAGCCCCTCATCCCGAGGCGTTGAGGGAGGACGAATGCGTTGAGGACGAACGCGTTGAGGACGAGGCCATTAGTGATGACACTGAATACGTGGATGACCCGCAGATCGATCTGCTGTCGGCCTGATCAGTCCAGCTCTAGAAGGCGAATGCGAAAACCAGCCACTTGACGTGCCATTTCAGGTGAACTGATCAGAAATGGATGGTCTGCCATCGCGGCCAGTACAGCTTCGAGATGGTCCGCCTGGCTGGCGGTGGAGCCTTTGCCGCTTCGAAGTTGTTTCCACGTGCGGTCGAAGACCATCGCGAAGCTGTCGGCGTTGTTAAACAGCCTGTCTGTCGCCGCATCGGGGGGGATGAAGGACACAGGACATTCGGCATCAAGGTGATGCCAGGACCCAGATTTGAACTGGGGACACGGCGATTTTCAGTCGCCTGCTCTACCAACTGAGCTATCCCGGCGTGTCGCCTAAGCGACCGCGACATCTTAAATCACGGCCTGGGGGCGGTGTACGGGCAAGACAGATCAGCCCCGCGACTCGATGGCCCGATGCCTCGAGGGCGGAACAGGCCGCAAGTGCTGTCCCACCGGTCGTGAGAATGTCGTCGGCAAGCCAGATGACCTGATCGTTGCCTTGCCAGTCAGCTCTGGTTTCGGCGCGGAAGGCCCCCTGCAGATTGGCGAGCCGTTGGTGGCGGTTCAGGCTGTGCTGACCAACGCCAGCCCGGGTGCGCTGCAGCATGGGACGACACTCCATTCCCATCCCGGCTGCGATCAATTCAGGAAAGGACTGCCGCTGGCGACGTCTCCAGCTTGGTATCGGCACCAACACTGCATTCCTTCCCAGGGTGCAGCGATCGGCCAGAAGCTGAACCAATCCCTGCAGCTGAGTTGTATCAGGAACCAGGCGCTGTCTGATGACAAGCTTGCGGAACTCTCCTGAGTAAGAGGCCAGTGCCTGAAAGGGCAAAGGGTCTGTCCCGTTCAGAAGAGCCGTTGGAATCTCCAGTCGCCTGCGACAGTGATCGCAGGGACGTCCTCTTGCGCTGGCTTCAATGCCTTGCCGACAGAGCGGGCAGCAGGGTTCCACCAGGAGGCTGCGGGCCGCTTCGAGAATGCAGTTCAGCAGTGTGGGGTTCGCAACTCCTGATCAGGATTCCCCTCAGCCGTTTTCTTTCGGCATGGCCCGAAGCATCGAGACCAGGGTGCGATGGGCATCATCGCTGTCGGTGAGGTTGTGATCGAAGCGGATGCGAACGGATTCGCCATCCACCTCCAGTTCCATGTCCTCAGGGGTGACAGACACCATGCGTGCGTTGGTTGGGGCACTGACGCCCCCGTAATGACGCGCGTAGGCCAGCACAGCCTCGGCGTGATCGTCATTCATGTGTCGGCAGATCCGAGTGCTGACGTCGGTGGTCAGTGGGTCGGCAGTCATGACGGAAACGGTTCTTTTGCAAACTCTGGCAGTGATCGGGTCAGCCGAAGCGATCCAAGAGCAGCAAGCCGAGCCGAATTCCACTGAACGCTACGTAGCCGGCCAGGATCACGAACAGTCCGATGGCCAGACCATCGCGCAACTTGTTGGGCATGACGCTCCAGCGGTGCGTTGAATTCTCACCCGGCGACGGCATCCAGTGCCAGACGTGCGACCCCGGCGGCTGGCGGATGAAAGCAACTCACGACCGGAACCCTTAACCGGCGCTCGCGAAGTCTTCTCCACTGCGGATTGCGGGCCCCGCCTCCGAGGCTGATCACCCGGCTGGGAGGTGATGCCCCGAGCTCCGTGAGGCAGTGCCAGCCCTGTTGTTCAATATCCGCCAAACCCTCCAGCAATCCGTGGAGGTAGAGCGCGTCGCTGACTGGGCGAGGCTCCAGAACGGGCTCAAGGTCCGGGTCGTCGACGGGGAAGCGTTCGCCTCGTTTTGGGTATGGACGAAGGCTCAGGCCACTGTCCGTTTCTGGATCAATCTGCCGGCTGAGTTCCTTGAGCAGCTCGTCATCAAAAAACCGGCTGAGTACGCCACCGCCAGCATTGGAGGCTCCTCCACACAGCCAGCGTCCCCCTACCCGGTGACTGGTGATCCCCGGTCCCCGGATGGGTCGTTCCGTGAAACGCTTCATCACCAACGTGGTCCCCAAAACCGTGATTCCGTCGTCGTCTCCGGGATCAGCCGCCAGTACAGCTGCGTTGGAATCGGTTGTTCCTGCGATGACCTTCAGCTGTTCGGGCAAACCCAGTTCAACGGCGCGCTCAACGGCAATTCGCCCAAGCGTTGATCCGCTGGGACTGATCTGAGGCAGGGCATGCATCCATGTCTGCTCAACAACTCCAGGAAGCCAGGCGTTGTGCTCGAGATCCCATCCAAGCCTGATGTTGTTCCCTTCTTCTCCCCAACGCCAGTCGTTCAAAAGCCAACCGTTCAGCCAGTCCGCCTGATGGCGCACCAGCAGATCGCCGCCGTACTGCTGAATCAATTGCAAGCAGCGGGCAAGGCTGCTGCTCGTGCTGGCAGCCGGTCCACCATCAGGGACCAGCTGTTGAAGTTGTTCCGCGTGAACTGGAAAGGCTTCTGAGTATTGGAGTGCTCGGCTGATCGGTGCTCCATCGGGCTGGCAGGCCAACAGGGTGCCTGAGGTGCCATCCACAGCCAAGGCAAGCAATCGGCAACGCATTCCTTCAGGAATGGCGTGAATGAGCTCCCTGCATCCCTGTTGCCAATCTTCCGGACGCGTCAGCCCTGTTCGATAGCGAGACGATTGGCTGTGCAGAATCGTTTTCTGCTCATTCAGCACGGCAACCCTGATGCCGCTGGTCCCCAGGTCGATACCCAGAACCAGCGGACTCTCCCCCATCGGGTTCAGGCGGTGACGCCCTGCTTGAGACGGTTGGATTCCGCCTGCAGGAGCTCAGCACTCTTGTCGGCGACATCTTCCCAGGGTGCCTGGAGATCGTTCCGTCCGAAGTGTCCGTATGCGGCGGTGTTTTGGTAGAACCGTCCTCCCCGTTGCTGGGGAAGTGTTCGCAGCCCGAAGCTCTCGATAATCGCGCCAGGGCGCAGGTCGAAGTGTTCCTGAACCAGTTCGGTGAGTTCCGCATTGGAGACCTTCCCTGTGCCGAAGGACTCGACCAGGATCGAGACGGGTTGTGCCACTCCAATCGCGTAACTCAACTGCACTTCCGCACGCTCGGCCAGGCCGGAGGCCACCAGGCACTTCGCGACATAACGAGCGGCATAGGCCGCTGAACGGTCAACTTTGGTGGGGTCTTTGCCGGAGAAGGCACCACCGCCATGACGGGCATAGCCCCCGTAGGTGTCGACGATGATCTTGCGGCCGGTCAGGCCTGCGTCGCCCTGAGGCCCACCCACCACAAATTTTCCGGTGGGATTCACGAGGTATTTGGTGGCAGTCCTGTTGGGCTTGAGGGTCAGATCTGCAGTGGCTGGTTCCACCACATGGGTCCAAAGATCCTCTGTAATGCGATCCCTGATTCCTTTTTCGTCAGTGATGCCGGCCACCTCAGCGGTGTGTTGGGTGGAGATCAGGATGGTGTCGATGGCGACGGGTCGGTCGTCCTCGTAGACGACGCTGACCTGGGTTTTTCCGTCCGGCAGCAGATACTCGAGGGTGCCGTCATGGCGGACCTCGGCCAGACGTTTTGAGAGCCTGTGAGCGAGGCTGATCGGCAGCGGCATCAGCTCCGGCGTCTCATTGCAGGCATAGCCGAACATGATCCCCTGGTCTCCAGCACCAACCAGATCGAGGGGATCACCCTCGTGATCATCGGCTTCATCGACCCCCTGGGCAATGTCCGGGGATTGCTGATCAAGGGCCACCAGCACTGCACAACTATTGGCGTCGAACCCGCCTGCTCTGGCGCCGCTGTAGCCAATCTCCCGGATCACATTGCGAACCAGATGGATGAAATCCACCTGGGCTTTGGAGGTCACCTCGCCAGTGATCATGCAGAGACCTGTGTTCACAACGGTCTCGCAGGCGACCCGGCTCGCTGGATCCTGAGCCAGCAGTGCATCCAGCACGGCATCACTGACCTGGTCACAAATCTTGTCCGGATGTCCCTCCGTGACCGACTCAGACGTGAACACGAAGCGGCTCATGGACCAGCAGGAACAGTTCGGCGGACTTTACGCGCACGGTCTCACGCTCAGATCTGCCCATCGATCAACCAGATGATGGGCGCTTGGCAGTTGTGGAGTCACAGCCCAGCCGCCACGGAACCCGATGACAACGCCGATCCCTGCAGAGCGGGCCATCGTTAGATCCGTTTCCGCATCTCCAACTAGGGCACAGTCGTTTGCTTGGAGCTCAAGCTGCTCGCAGAGGGCATGAACGGCGCCGGGATCAGGTTTCGGCGGGGTGTTGTCGGCACTCCAGAACCCGTTCATCCGCTTGCGAAGGTCGTGGTGAGATAAGAACTGCTCGATCCCATCAGCAGTGTCATTGCTGATCACGGCCATCGTCACCGCTGCGCGATCCAGGGATTTCATCAAGGTATCGACGCCTGGCAGCAGAGCGCTGATCGTGGAAAGCCCTGCAGGGCCTTGATCGCTGGCATCAAAGCTGGCGGAAGCGATCTCGCAGGCTTCCGGCCAGCTGCACCCCTGAAGACAAAGCACGGTGGCCATCGACGTGAGATTGTCACGCCGGGCGGCAACTGCCAGGGTGCCAGCTGGATCGAGACCGTTTCCTCGTCGTCCGAAGGCATTTCGCAGTTGTTGGTGAAGCTCAGCTTCAGAGGAAACAGAACGTCCCTGCTCTCTCCAGGTCTGTAGAGCTTGCTCAATCCGTTCGTCCGCGAGCCGCAACAGGTGCGGCTCGCTGTGAGAAAGGGTGCCGTCCTTGTCGAACAGCACCCCCTTCACACGTCCGATGGGCTGCCCCCTCAACAGCAGCTCCGCCATCGACTGATTCTGGTTTGCTCAGACCATCATCGTGCCCAGGGCTTCTTCGCCTTCTTCAGCCTGCTCGAGCAGCATCTTCTTGTAGCGAGCAGCCATTTCCTCGGCGTTGTCGAAGACCTTCTGCGGGTCCGTGAGCATGTCACCTGGTTCGGGTTCCAGTGCTTTGGTGGACAGCGAAATTCGTCCACGTTCCGCATCGAGATCAATGATCATCACCTTCATTTGATCGTTCACATTCAGCACCGAATGAGGTGTTTCGATGTGTTCATGGCTGATCTCAGAGATGTGGAGCAGACCGCTGACGCCGCCGATATCAATGAATGCGCCGTAAGGCTTGATGCCTCGAACGGTGCCGATGACAACTTCTCCAACCTCGAGGCGATTCATCTTGCGTTCAACCAGCGCCCTGCGATGGCTGAGCACCAGGCGGTTGCGCTCTTCGTCCACTTCCAGGAACTTCAGCGGAAGGAAGTCAGCAACCAGTTCTTCTTTGGGCTTTCGGGTGCTGATATGAGAGCCGGGAATGAAGCCTCGAAGTCCTTCAACCCGAACCAGAGCTCCACCTCGGTTGGTGGCGAAGACCTCTGAATAAATGGTGGCGTCCTCCTTCTGAAGTTGTCGTACCCGCTCCCAGGCACGTTGGTATTCGATTCGACGAACCGACAGGGCTAGCTGCCCATCCTCGTTCTCCTCACTCATGATGAAGAACTCACGGATTTCACCTGGCTGCAGCACGTCGCTAAGACCCTCGACGCGATTGATCGACACTTCCTGCAGGGGCATGAAAGCCGCGGTTTTTGCGCCGATGTCGATCATGGCGCCCTTGGATTCAAGGGCAAACACGGTGCCGTTGACGATGTCGCCCGGCTTGAAGTTGTAGTCGTACTTGCTCAGAAGAGCAGCAAATTCATCCAGGGTGAAGCCAGCATCATCAAGGCTTCGGCTCGTGGCTCTGCTGCTCGGGTCATCCGCGCTGGGGACGTCCTCCGGGATGCTCAGATCGTCCTCGGCGAATGCCTGTTCAGCCTCTTCAACGGCAGAGCTCTGATCCGCAGTTGTCTCAGCGGTCACTGGGGCGCTGCTGGCTTCAGCTGTTGGAGTTTCCTGAACCTGCTCTTCGGTAGGAGTCGCGGACATGGGGGTATGGCGGTCTGCCTCGGGAGGGCAGTACGAGAATTTCCATGGTCCGCCCGCCGACGATCCACGGAGAATTCACGATCTTACAGAGTGGGCTTCAGCCGACGGCTGCGAGGTGTGTCTCGTCCCGATTCATGGTTTCGAGAGTTGAGATGAAATCGCTGATGCCGCGGAACTGTCGATAAACCGAGGCAAAACGGATGTAGGCCACCTCACTCATGACTTTGAGCTGGGCAAGAACAAGTTCGCCAATTTCGGCGCTGCTCACTTCGCGTCCGCTCCGCTGTTGCAGCTGCAGTTCCAGTTCCTCAACCATGGATTCCAGGCGGGAGGCGTCGAGGCCTGTTTTTTCGCAGGCACGGTTTAGGCCATGCAGAAGTTTGCTGCGACTGAAGATCTCTCGGCTGCCATTGCGTTTGACCACCGTGATTGGAACGGTTTCCACCCGCTCATAGGTCGTGAAACGGAATTCGCAGTTGAGACATTCTCTGCGTCGGCGCACACTGCGTCCGGAGTCAGCCGCGCGTGATTCGAGAACACGGCTATCTGTGTTTTGGCAGGAGGGGCACTGCACGCCCAGTAGAACCTTAAAAGTGCACCAACTGTAGACAGTGTTTTGAGTCTTGAGAAGGGCCTGCACGACATCAGTCTCAGCTTCGATTCGCCGGGATCCTCTCTGCTGTCATGAGACTGGCCGTTTTACGGATCCAGATCGAGATCAATCTGCGACGCAATGTCGGCGAGGCAATCAAAAAGCCCTGCCGTAGCAGGGCTTTTGGTGAAACTCACTTGCCGATCTTTGGGGGATCGCGGAAAGCGATTGCAAAAAACAGAGTGGCAATCGCGAGGGTGAGGATGAGGATGTAAGCGAGGCTATCCATCGGAAGAATCCTGTAGGGAGACTATTTGAGAGGAGTTCCCGCAGGGGGAACGTAACCATCGGGGAGACGGCGTGTGGACTTGTCACCGAGCTTGGCGAAGAGACCGAATTCAACCTGGTCGCCAAGATCCGGATCGATACCCGCGAACACATCTCTGTAAAGGGTGCGAGCACCGTGCCAGATGTGGCCGAAGAAGAACAGCAGCGCGAAAGTGGCGTGTCCAAAGGTGAACCAACCCCTTGGAGAACTCCGGAAGACACCGTCAGAGTTGTAGGTCTCTCTGTCGAAGTCAAATCCTTCGCCAAGCTGGGACTTGCGTGCAAGACGCTTCACGTCTGCAGGGTCACTAAAGGACTGCCCGTTGAGAGCGCCCCCAAACACCTTGGCTGTCACGCCTTGTTGTTCGAAGGAATACTTCGCTTCAGCACGGCGGAAGGGGATGTCTGCGCGAACAATGCCCTGCTCGTCTTCGAGAACAACGGGGAAGTTCTCAAAGAAGTTGGGAAGACGACGAACCTGAAGCTCTCTGCCTTCTCCATCGGTGAACACGATGTGGCCCACCCATGAGGTTGCCAGACCATCGCCGTTCACCATTGGACCCACTCGGAACAAACCACCTTTGGCGGGGCTGTTGCCGACGTAGTCATAGAAGGCAAGTTTTTCAGGAATCGTCGCGTAAGCCTCTTCACGGGTGGCGCCGTCGTCCATTGCCGTTTGAACACGGCGATTGATCTCTGTCTTGAAGTAGCTCTGATCCCACTGATAACGAGTGGGGCCAAACAACTCAACAGGGGTGGCTGCCGAGCCGTACCACATCGTTCCAGCAACGATGAAGGCTGCAAAGAAAACAGCCGCAATTGCACTCGCCAGAACAGTCTCGATATTTCCCATTCGAAGGGCTTTGTAGAGCCGTTCCGGAGGACGTGTCGTGATGTGAAAAATGCCGGCAATGATGCCAACGATGCCGGCTGCAATGTGGTGGGCAACAATTCCGCCTGGATTGAATGGATTGAACCCTTCAGGTCCCCAGGACGGTTGTACGGCTTCGAGATGGCCCGTAATTCCGTATGGGTCAGATATCCACATACCTGGACCGAACACACCTGTGAGGTGAAACGCTCCAAATCCGAAGCAACCCAGACCCGCAAGAAGCAAGTGGATTCCAAAAATCTTGGGTAGATCCAGTGCAGGCTCACCAGTACGAGGGTCCTGCCAGATTTCAAGATCCCAGTAGGTCCAGTGCCAGATCGCCGCGAGCATCAAAAGGCCGCTGAAGATGATGTGGGCAGCGGCGACTCCTTCAAAGCTCCAGAAGCCTGGGTCAACACCCGTTTCTCCGGTGATGCTCCAGCCTCCCCAACTACCGGTGACCCCAAGGCGAGACATGAAGGGCATCACAAACATCCCCTGACGCCACATCGGGTTCAGAACCGGATCAGAGGGGTCGAAAATGGCCAGTTCGTAGAGAGCCATGGAGCCGGCCCAGCCGGCAACCAGGGCTGTATGCATGAGGTGCACCGCCAGGAGTCGACCTGGATCGTTGATAACGACGGTGTGCACCCGATACCAGGGCAATCCCATGGGACAGGTTCGAGGAACAAGGCTGCATCGGCAGCCAGACTCGGCGATGGTAAGGGTTATCAGCTGTGCTTCGTCGGCTTAGGCAAAGGGACGAAACGTGCCGTGACACGGATCCCAGCAGGCTGTATTCACAAAACGCAATCCTTCCTCCCATAGTGGTGCCCCTTTCGCGAATCCCTTATGCCCGTCATTCGATTTGTGCGTGAGGGTCGCGATGTTGATTGCTACCCGGGAGAGAACCTCAGGGACGTTGCGCTGCGGGAAGGGATTCAGCTGTACGGGCTGAAAGGTCAACTGGGCAACTGCGGGGGTTGCGGACAATGCGTTACCTGCTTTGTGTCCGTTGTCGATGAGGGCGACTCCGATGCCCTAACGGCCCGGACGGGTGTTGAAGAAACCAGGCTGCGTCGTCGACCCCAGGACTGGCGTTTGGCTTGTCAGGCCCTCGTTGAGCGCTCGTTGTTGATCCTCACCCGTCCGCAGGTCCGTCTTCCCAATGCAGATGCGCGATTGACAGCAGCGCGTCAAGCCGCTCTCCCCGAGGGGCCGACGGCCTGGCCAGCTGTGGCTGTCGCTGATCAGGATGAAGATGCTGAAGCTGCTACCGCCGATGAAGAGGACTGACCCCGGTGGGCTGATCGACACGTGTCGGTGATACCTTCTCGAGGCTCGTCCCAGCGGCCATGGAAACCAACGATCTCGGATTCGTCGCCAGCCTTTTGTTCATTCTGGTCCCAGGGATCTTTTTGCTGATTCTCTATATCCAGACCAACAGCAAGCAGCAGGGCTGATTTCAGCCCTTTTCTGCCTCGCGAACAAGAAGAACGGGAGCCGGGGCATGGACTCTGATGTAATCGCTCACCGACCCCCCCAGTAACTTGTCGAGGTCGACAAGGCCTCTGGCAACGAGTGGGCGACGGTCTTGAGATGCGATTACGACCAGATCAGCCTGTGTCTGCTTCGCTGCTTGGCAGACCTCACGGCCGATGTCAGCACCGGTTGCATGCAGCGGTTTCAGGTCGATTCCATAGCTCCGAGCCCGTTGCACGGCGGAATCAAGCACGTCGTCTGCCTTGGTTCGCCCCCCGCGTGTTGGTGTGATGTCCTGACGACTGACGTGGACGCCGGTCAAGGTTCCTCCTGGGATGTCCCGAACCAGTTCACAGGCCGTACGCACGGCCTCATCGCCAACACCCGTTCCGTCGACGGTGACCATGACTCGATTGACGTGGCGGACATAAAGGTCATCCCGCACTAGCAGCATCGGTCGTGTGGACAGCTGAAACACGTACTGACTGGTGCTGTTGGAGAGGATGGATTGGAGTCTGCCCAGCCCTCGTGAACCCATCACGATGAGATCGCAGCTGAGTTCTTCGGCAACTTTCAGCACGGTCTGCTTGGGATCTCCCTCGCGAACCAACGTGTTCACCCCGTCTGGATTCAGGGCCATCTTTTGGATGGCGGCTTTCAGCAGCTGTTCAGCATTGCTGCGGTGGTCATCCGCCTGTGATTTGTTCTGTTCCTGCACGACGTGCAGGAGATTCACCTTGGCTCGTCCGAAGCTCGGGATGTCTTGAAGCATTCGGACCATTTCCTCGACATGCCCTGTCCCTGAGTCGGCGATCAACAGGTTTCTGAACACGGAGGTGCGGCAGTCTTTGCGAAAGCCTATGGGCGTGATCCCCAATGAACAGCAAGCTGAGGGAGAGCGTTACGCCCCAGCCCTGGCGCCTCCAGAAACGTGTTTTGCCGCAGCACACGGATCATGCTGGCGTGGTTTGGCATGGCACCTACATCGCCTGGCTTGAGGAAGCACGTGTTGAAGCCCTGGCCTTGGCCGGAGCCCGTTATGACCAGATCGCTGCGGCTGGAATTGAGATGCCGGTGGTGTCGCTCCAGATCGATTACAGGCGCAGCCTCAAACATGGCGACGTTGTTGAGCTTGAAAGTGTTTGTGGCCCTCAGCGCGGTGTCCGCTGGCCCTGGTCCTTCCATCTGTTTCGCAACCGCGACTTGGTCGCGGTTGCGGTCGTTGAGCTGGTGATGCTGGCTGCCGAGGGTCGTGTTCTCAGGCGAGCCCCAGACGAGTTGATGCCGGTGATGGAGCGATTGATCCTTGGCCCGCAGAGAGAGGCGTTAAGTTAGTTGGTACATTTGTACTGATTTGATGCGAGCCTGGTGGTGGCTGTGGAGTCGTTGCCCGGGCATCGGTGCGGCGCGAATGCGGATGCTTGAGGCCGTGGCTGTTGAGCATGGCGTCGGTCTCGAGGATCTCTGGACGTGGCCGATCGATCGGTTGCAGCGGGCCCTGGCCTGGCCAAATTCACTGGTGCAGCAGGTCGATTACTTTCGCCGGATCTCTGGGGCTGCTCCTGATCTCAACGTTCCTGGCGACGTCATCCTTCCGGGGGATCCAAGCTGGCCAGTGCTGCTGAATGAATTACAGAGGCCGCCTCTGGCCCTGTTCCATCGGGGTCGTTCGGAGCTCCTGGCGGTCATTGCCCAGCAACGCTGTGTTGCCGTGGTCGGCACCCGATCGGCATCCCCCCATGGCCTTCACGCAGCTGCTGAACTCAGTAGCGCGCTGGCGCTGGCGGGCTGGCCTGTACTGAGTGGCCTTGCCGAGGGGATCGATGCTGCGGCCCTTCGCGCCTGTCTGAACGCAGGCGGGTCTCCCATCGCGGTGCTTGGAACCCCCCTCAACCGTGCGTATCCCAGCCATCACCGCAGGCTGCAAGCAGCGATTGGTGAGAAGGGCTTGCTGCTGACTGAGCAGGCCCATGCGGCACCGGTCCGACGAGGTCATTTCGCAGCTCGTAACCGTTTGCTTGTTGCCCTGTCCTGTGCCGTGGTGGTGGTGGAGTGCCCTGAGCGAAGCGGTGCCCTGATCACGGCTCGCTGCGCTGTTGAGCAGCAATGTCCTGTCTGGGTTGTTCCCGGTGATGCCGGACGCGGGTCCGCAAGGGGGAGCAACGCATTGCTTCTCGACAAGGCGGCTCCGCTGCTCTCGCCACAGCAGCTCATTCACCATCTCGGTGAAGGCCCCTTGCCGTCCCAATCGCCAGTGGTATCGGTCCGAACGGAGTGGAGCCACTCTGATCAGAGGCTCCTTGAGGCCCTGGAACATGGAGCATCGCTCGAGGAGCTCAGTCGTGTTCTGAACCGGCCATCGGCACGTCTGGCCAAGGACTTGCTGGCCCTGGAATTGCAAGGACGTGTGCTGTGTGAATCTGGACATCGCTGGCGTCCGATCCCGGGATGAGGGCTGTCCAGACCACAGAGGGCGGGCAGCTTCTCGCATGGCGACGTCGTCAGCTCCAGCGAGGTGGACAGCCAGTCGATCTCGACTGGCTGCTCGATCTTGCCGGAGGCCTGGCCTGGTCGGATCTGCAAAAACTGCTTGTGGACAGTGAGCGGTCTGTTGCTTTGCGGGTCCCCCTTTCGCAGCTGGAGGCGATTTGGCAACGTCACCTCAGCGAACAGGTACCACTGCAATATCTGGTGGGTCTCTGTCCATGGAGGGATTTGCTTCTGGAGGTGAGCGCGGCTGCTCTTATCCCCCGGCAAGAGACGGAACAATTGCTGGATCTCGCCATCAGCCTCTGCGGGGAGGGGGCGGTCAAGCGTTGGGCGGACCTTGGCACCGGGTCCGGTGCCATCGCCGTCAGCTTGTCCCGTGCCTATCCAACTGCGGTAGGACATGCCGTTGATGCCAGCGATGCGGCACTGGGTTTGGCTCGTCGCAACCTGATGCGCCTGTCTCCAGAACACATCTGCCACTTGCACCACGGCCAGTGGTGGGATCCGCTGAAGCCCTGGTGGGGTCGCTTCGATCTGGTGTTGAGCAACCCCCCGTATATCCCCAACAGCGTCATCGACACCCTTTCCCCAACGGTGCGCGACCACGAGCCCAGGTTGGCTCTGGATGGAGGTGCGGATGGCCTGGACTGCATCCGCGGCATTGTTGGTTCGGCCGAAGACGCTCTGGCCCCTGGCGGTTGGTTGCTGCTCGAACATCACCATGACCAAAGCGAGGCAGTGCTCCAGCTGATGCGGAATGCCGGTCTTGAGCGGCTTTCCGCATCAGCAGATCTTGGAGGCATCCAGCGCTTTGCCATCGGTCAACGTTCATGTCAGGAGGGATTGGGATGACACCATCCCCCCCAGTGCTGGATGCTGTTTCGCTGGCGTCGCTGCTTCAGAACGGACAAGCTGCCGCGATTCCAACCGACACGGTTGTAGGCCTGGCCGTGCGGCCGGAACATTCACGTCAGATCTGGTTGTTGAAGCGGCGTCCCGCCGACAAGCCCTTGATCCTGATGGGAGGTGATGTGGATGTCTTGCTCGAGGGTGTGGAGGAGTGTTGTCATGTCGACGCAAGGTCGCTGGCCGAGCGCTTTTGGCCCGGGGCCCTCACGCTCGTACTGCCTGCCAGGGGTCCCATCGTCGACCTGTTGAATCCAGGGGGCTGCAGCCTGGGCATCAGGATTCCCGCTTGTCCGCCCACCTGCGCTCTGCTGAAGACCGTTGGTCCGCTCGCCACCAGCAGTGCCAACCTCTCCGGCCAGCCGGCCGCAGGATCAGCGAAGGAGGCAGCTTTGATGTTTCCGGCCCTTCCGCAACTGGGTCCTCAGCCCTGGCCAAAGCCGTCCGGTCTGGCCAGCACGGTGGCGCAATGGTGTGGATCAGGTTCCTGGCAGGTCTTACGGCAGGGTGCTGTGATGCTTCCAGAACGGTTCTGAAGCGTGATCACCCTTATCGGTCTCTGTCTTCTCTTTATGACCCTTCTCCACTGGATCGTTAAACCACTGGAGATGTTGCTCACTCCGTTTCTGGAGCTGCAGCACATCGGTGTGGCTGGCCTTCTCCTCCTGGCATGGATCTTCGCCACCTCAACGGGGGAGAGATCTGGTGTCTGATTCATCAAGCCGGCTAACGGATTTGAACCGATGACCTTCGCTTTACAAAAGCGCTGCTCTACCGCTGAGCTAAGCCGGCGTTGAACGCATCGTAAGCATCCACAGCGCCAGCTCCACCCTGTTTTTGCAGCCTGTCTTGGCCAGGGCTCTGCTGATGTGAGTCTCCACCGTGCGATGGCTTATTACCAGTCGAGTCGCGATCGAACGGTTGGTCAAACCTTCCAGCAGAAGTGCGCTGACACGTTCCTCAGCCGCCGTGAGTGGAAAACTTGAAGGCATCTCTGAACATCGACTGCTCAGAGTGTTCCCCTTAGGAGGAGCTGCCGATCGTTCGGCGAATCGGAAGGTTGGCGACAAGAGCTGTCACCCGGTCCTCAGTTTCCAGGCTCACGTCCCCTTCCTGAACGTCGATCTCCACATAGCGGGCGACCACCTCAAGAATCTCCTTCCTCATCTGCTCCAGCAGTTCGGGGTTGAGATCACTTCGGTCGTGAGCCAGCACCAGCTGGAGGCGCTCCTTGGCAGTGCTGGCACTGCTGGGCTGGCGGCCGAGCACTTTGTCGATCAGATCCTTCAACGTCATCGGTTCAGAAGATCTTGGTTTGCATCAGCTGGCGCACCTTGGCACGCAGTCCACGACGGGCTTTGGCCGGATCCATGAGTGGGATGTCTTCCCCCTGAAGCCGCCTGGCAACGTTGTTGTAGGCCTGCGCAGCCGGTGATGAGCTCCCCCCAAGTGTGAGAGGTTCCCCCCGGTTGGTGCTCACGATCACCTGCTCATCTTCAAACACCAGGCCCAGAAGAGGCAGCGCGAGGATGTCCGTGACGTCGTCCACGGAGAGCATCTCCTGAGTGGACATCATCTTGGGCCGAACGCGGTTGAGCACCAGCTGAACCGGGGTGACCCCTTGCGTGTTCAGCAAGCCGATCACACGGTCAGCGTCTCGGACAGCAGCCACCTCCGGCGTTGTGACAACCACGGCTTCTTTGGCTGCGGAGGCTGCGTTCTTGAAGCCATCCTCAATTCCTGCCGGGCAGTCGATCAGCACGTAGTCGAATTTCGACTCAAGAAGCGAGACGATCGCTTGCATGTCCTTGGGTGTCAGCCACTCGAGCATGCGGGGGTTTCCAGCTGGCAGGAGAGCGAGATTCGGCTCCTGTTTGTGCTTCACGAGAGCTTGTTCGAGTCGGCAGGATTCAGCCAGGACCTCCTGAGCTGTGTAGACGATTCGATTCTCGAGACCAAGCAAGAGATCGAGGTTGCGAAGGCCGAAGTCGGCATCAAGAACCACCGTGCTGCAGCCGAGTCGCGCCAGAGCGATGCCGAGATTGGCTGTGGTGGTGGTTTTGCCGACGCCGCCCTTGCCGGAACAGATCAGGATTGTTCGGGACGTCGACAACGGAGTCTCACCTCGGTCTGGCCAGAATAATCAGACCCTTTCCACTGACAAGCACGGAGATAGCCGTCTCGAATGCCGGACTCAGTGGTCGCAGAGTCGATCAGCCGGTGCCGGCTCGATCACGATGTCATCACCGTCGAGGCGGGCTTGTTCCGCCAATCCCACCTGGGGAAGGTCGTTCGGCCCTCGGGCGACGACATCAGCAATGCGCAGCTGGAGTGGGCGCAGCTGGAGCGCAACAATTCTTGCCTTGCGGTCGCCTTCCCTGCCGGCATGGGCAACCCCCCTAAGGCGACCCCACACCATCACATGCCCTGTGGCGGAGATCGTGGCGCCAGGATTCACATCTCCCAGCACCATCAGATTGCCATCACTCTGCACGTGATCCCCGGATCGCAGGGTGCCTTGATGAAACAGCAGCCCCTGGGGCAACGCGCCCTCGTTATTCCGTGTCGTCGGGGGCAGAGACGACACACTGTTCAACCGGGCTGGCAACCCCAGGGCATTGGCGCTGACGACAGTCTCCGGAACCAGGCCCGAGAGCAGTTCCAGGCTGATCCCACGGTCGGACAGGGCCGTCAGAAGACGTTGAACATCACTGCAGGTCAGCCGCCAGTCACCACAGTCGATGTGAATTGTTCCCGATTCGAGGTTCTGCAACAGTCCTGGCAGGGCGTCGAGCCAGTGCTGAACGTGCCGATCAGGCAGTCGGAGGATCTGCATCGGCCTCGTCAACAGTGCACTCCATTGAAGGGTCAGAGACCCTCACGGTCCATTGCAAGCAGCAGGTCCCCATGGATCTCGCCGGGATGAATCAGCCATGAGGTTTCCGCTGGCGTCACAAGACTGCTCACGAGGGGTGAGACTTTCTCTAGGGCCAGGAGATGGCGGCCATCCCAAATTCTGAGGCCACCGCGATAGGGGTGGTAGCCCCTCAGTTCTTGATGCCGCAGGCCGCAGCAGAGGGTTGCGTCGTAACCGATGGTCTCGGCCAGCCGGCTGGCGATGGCCAGAGCTGCGAGCTGTTTTTCGCGACTGAGGTGCTCCACGGCGATGGCTTTCAACAGGCGGCGATCCAGGAAGCGGCTGCAGAGATCAGCCAGTGGTTCCGGCCCCTCCTCCTGCCAGCGTTGGAGGTGATAGCCCGTGCGCAAATCATCGTTGGCCAGAAAGACGTTCAACGTCATCTCAGCTGGCGCCCAAAGCCACTGACGCATGACGTCATCCGTCCAGACCTGTCCCGGTCCGAGATTGCGGGCCGTCTGCACGAGGCGTTCAAGGAGCCAGTTGCACACCACGTTGAGTCGGTGGTTGTAGACGCTCCGATACATCAGGTTGCGCACGACCAGGTAATGCTCCACGGCCATCAGGCCTTTGGGGTGAATGGCCAGATCGCCGTCGGGCGCCAGGGTGATGCCGGCAAGGATCCGGTCGAGGTCCAGCTGCCCGTAGCGAGTCCCGGTGCTGTAGCTGTCCCGAACCAGGTAATCGAGTCGGTCACAGTCCAACTGGCTGCTCACCAGCCTCTTGATCACTGGGCGATCGGTCAGTCCGTGCTCGAGCAGATCCGCGACGCGATCTGCCGTTCCTTCGGCGTAGTCCTCCAGAGGGTCCCGAATGCTTGGCTGCTCACGGATCACCCGGGCTGACCAGGCTTCATGGTGATAGCCGAACATGTCCTCCCCGGTATGGCTGAGAGGGCCATGGCCGATGTCATGGAGCAGGGCCGCGGCGTAAAGAATCCCTCGGTGTTGCGCCAGGTCAGGATCACCGCTGTGCAGGTGCCGGAAGGCACGCCTGGCGAGATGGAACACCCCCAGGGAATGGGTGAAGCGACTGGATTCGGCTCCATGAAAGGTGAGGAAGGCTGGGCCGAGTTGACGGATTCGCCGCAGTCGTTGGAAGGCGGCTGAATCCACGAGGGCAATCACCATGCGCTCCGCCGGGTCCTCGGCGTTCATGCCGATTCCGCCGTGGAGTGGATCGTGATACGTGCGCTGGCTCATGCCTCGCTGGTGTTTTGCTCCGTCTCCAGCAGCGACTCCATCTCCAGCTGCGAACCCATCCAGTTCATGGCTTCCGTGATCCAGCGATCGCCCTCGGCTCCTGGGTTGAGTGGCTCTGGTCCATCGAGAATGCGCTCCGGCTCAATTCCCTCGCCCTGGATATCCCGGCCACTGGGTGTGACATACCCAGCCACAGTCACGGCAAGACCACTGCCATCGCTGAGGTTTGTCAGGGTCTGGATCAGCCCTTTCCCAAAGGTGCGGCTGCCCATCAGCGACGAGCGATCGTTGTCCTGAAGGGCACCAGCAAGGATTTCACTGGCGCTTGCTGTCCCACCGTTGACAAGGGTCAGCATCGGACCGTCGAAAACAGTTCCGACGTTGGCTCGGATGGTGTCGTTGATGCCCTCCCGATCACGGGTTTCGACGATCGCCGCACCACTCAGGAAGTCATCGGCCACCGCCAGCCCTGAGCTGACAAGCCCACCGGAATTGTTGCGGAGATCTAGGACGAGCCCCTCGACGTCTTTTGCCTGAAGCTCCTGGAGAGCTTCCAGGACCTGCTCTGGAACCCCTTCGGTGAATTGGGTGATCCGGATGTAACCCAGTGTGTGCGAATCATTGCGCAAGCGTCTCGTGCGGACCGGCCGCAGATCGACATGGCGGCGTTCGAGAGCAAGCTCCCGTTCCAGCCCATCGGCTCCCTGGATCGTCAGCACGACCTGTGTGCCGACATCACCGCGCAGGGCCTCAGCTGTTCCCTCAAGGCCCAACGGTTCCACCGATTGGTGGTCCACCGCAAGGATCTTGGTCCCGCTGCTCATATCCGCGTCGGCTGCCGGTGAGCCATCGAGGGCGGAAATCACAACCACCTCCCCTGTCTCCTCTCCAGGACCCAGCTGCAATCCAACCCCGCTGAGGTTGCCGCTGGTGCTGTCCTTCAGCGCTGCGTAGTCCTCAGGTCTGAGCAGGCGTGTGTATGGGTCGTCCAGGACGGCGAGCATCGTTTCAATGGCTCCGTAGGCGTCATCACTGCTGACGATCGTTTTCTCGAGAGCTTTCTGTCGTTGTCGCCGCCAGCGCACGCGATCCAGTTGCTCCGGATCGAAATACCCCTGGTTGACCAAACGCCAACTGTCGACCACAAGTTGCTGGGCATCGCTGAGGGCGTCGACGGACTGGACCCCAGGCGTGAGGCTGACGATCAGCAGCAATGTGATCGCAACGAGCGTTCGGCCAGCCGCACACCCCAGGCGGCGCAGTGGATTTGAATATTCGTTAATAAACGGATACATAGCGTTCCTCCTGGCGCGGTGTCAGAAACGTGCTCAGTAGACTTTCGCAACTCGAGCCCGCTTGTGCATGGCGAACTCATCTCCGGTTTACGACTGGTTTCAGGAACGTCTTGAAATTCAAGACATTGCTGACGACATCAGCTCCAAGTACGTGCCCCCCCACGTCAATATTTTCTATTGCCTGGGAGGAATCACGCTTGTTTGCTTCCTGATCCAGTTCGCGACCGGGTTCGCGATGACCTTCTATTACAAACCGACGGTGGCTGAGGCCTACACGTCGGTTCAGTACCTGATGACCGATGTCAGCTTCGGCTGGCTGATCCGTTCTGTGCACCGCTGGAGTGCATCGATGATGGTGTTGATGCTGATCCTGCATGTGTTCAGGGTCTATCTCACGGGTGGTTTCAAGCGTCCGCGTGAGCTCACCTGGGTAACAGGCGTCACCATGGCCGTGATCACGGTTTCTTTCGGGGTGACCGGTTACTCCCTCCCCTGGGACCAGGTTGGTTACTGGGCTGTGAAAATCGTGTCTGGAGTCCCCGCCGCCATCCCTGTTGTCGGCGATTTCATGGTTGAACTCCTTCGTGGTGGTGAAAGCGTTGGACAGTCCACCCTCACTCGCTTCTACAGCCTCCACACCTTCGTGATGCCTTGGTTGCTCGCGGTGTTCATGCTCATGCACTTCCTGATGATCCGGAAGCAAGGCATTTCTGGCCCGTTGTGATCAGCGCTTCTACTGTTCTTTCAACACCCGATTAACCGATGCACATCCTTAAAAAGCCAGATCTGTCCGATCCCAAGATGCGGGCCAAGCTCGCCAAGGGCATGGGTCACAACTATTACGGTGAACCCGCTTGGCCTAACGATCTTCTTTACATTTTCCCTGTCGTCATTCTCGGCACGATTGCTTGCATCGTCGGACTTGCAGTTCTTGATCCGGCAATGCTGGGTGATAAGGCCGATCCCTTTGCGACTCCTCTGGAAATTCTCCCTGAGTGGTACCTCTATCCCGTTTTCCAGATTCTGAGGGTCGTTCCCAACAAGCTTCTCGGTATTGCGCTGCAGACCCTTGTGCCTCTTGGTTTGATGTTGGTTCCGTTCATCGAAAGCTTCAACAAGTTCCAGAATCCGTTCCGTCGTCCTGTCGCCATGGTCGTGTTTCTGTTCGGAACCATCACCACCATTTATCTGGGGAT
>MDTB01242393.1_pt1 | contig 41635 bp, 30 predicted proteins | sample 811161 | NCBI WGS metagenome assembly MDTB01 (sample SAMN05326650, study PRJNA326480) | marine metagenome | isolation source: seawater | place: Mediterranean Sea | collected 2009 | reverse complement strand
TAATAATTTATGAGACGACAACGGTATCCGAATCAGGTTGGTCGCTAAGAGTCCAAAGATGAGAAAGTGTAGGTATTTATCGAGCTGGGGAATCTCCCAATGCAGTGGGGTGGCTAATTCTGAGCGACCGGAGGCAAAGAAGATTGAGAGTGCGAGACTGATAGTGAGGGCAGTGCGCATTATGCTTTGGACAGGGGCAGTGTGAATTGGAAGGTCGTTCCCTCCGATGAGGTTTTTAAGAGTGCGATCGTTCCGCGATGGCTGGACAAGATTCCTTGGGCAATGGAGAGTCCAAGCCCGCTGCCTTCGCTTCGGTTGGTGAGAAAGGATTCAAAAATCCGCTCGCGGAATTCTTCAGGAATTCCGTGACCAGTGTCGCTAATGGTGAAGTAAGCGCTTGTGTCTTTTTTAAACAGTTTAATATGGATCGTACCACCCGAATCAGTCATCGCTTGGCTTGCGTTAAAAATGAGATTGAGCATGACTTGCTGAATTTGTCCTTTGTTGGCATTGATGTAGATTTCTTCTTTGGGACGCTCTAGCTGGACGCTGATTTTGAGTTGATTGAGTTTTAATCGGACGAGTTGTAGAGATTCCTCGGTCAATTTAGAGAGGCAATAGGTCGCTTTTGTATTATGGTTTCGATGGCTAAACCCTAGAACGCGCTCCACAATGGTTTCAAGGTGATTGATTTTTTCTGCAATCAAAATCGCATCTTGGGCGCGTGGATCGCTCTTCGCAAATTTTAAGTCTAGAGTTTGAAAGAGTAGTTTAATCACTGTGAGTGGGTTGCGGATTTCGTGAGCAATTTCCGCTGAAAGTAATCCGAGTGTGGTTAACTTTTCATTTTTACGCAGGATTTCTTCACTAGAAAAGGTTTTTTGGTAGAGGCGAGCGTTTTCAAGGGTCATTGCTCCGAGGTCGGCTAGGGCGAGGGCAATTTGTTTTTCGTCATTGCTGAAACGATGCATTTCATCGGTGTAGGTATTGAGTACACCGATGACTTCATTTTTAAAAATGATCGGGGTTACTAGCATGGAATACAGTTTATCCCTTAGAATGATTTTGTTGAAGGCGTTTTCTTCTGTGTAGAGAATATTGTGGATTTCAATTTGCTTTTTGCGTCTAACTGAGCCGCCGATTGCACTGTCCCTTAAATCAATTTGGCTGTTGTCTTCGGTCATGCCTTTTGGCCCGACCATGCTGTGTAAGTCTAAGTGAGTTTTTTGTGCATTGAAGAGAAAGAGTGCGCAAGAATGAGTGTTTAATAAGCTATTCGCTTCCTGAGCAAGGCTGTTCAAAATAGAATTCCAATCGAGTTTAGCTGCGAGTTTCCGGTTTAGATTGATCAGTGAGTGCAATTGCTCGTTTTTGCTTTTTAGTTGTTTGAGCAACCAGATTTTTGAAAGTACTTTACTCGCTTCACTGGCGAAGAGAGAAGCCATTTTTAAATCTTCTGATTGGAACGCTGGGGCCTCTATTTTTTCAATATAGAGTACGCCAACCACTTTATTATCCACCATCATTGGGAGACTCATTCCTGAAAGTGCTTCTCCCGAATAGGGAGCGTGATGGCTGTCTTCTTTAAAATTCTTGATCAACAGCGCTTTTCGATTGAAAGCTGTCCGACCGATAATCCCAGAATTTAAGGGTATGGGTTCCGCTGGGGCGCGTAGTCCTGTCTGTGCCTCAATTTCAAGTTGGGCGCGGTCTTCATTGATCGCTCCAATTAAGCCCGTAGTGGCTTTAAAGAATTTGCAGGCATTGGAAAGAATTATCTGAAAGGCATCGTCTAATTGATTGGACTCATAGACGGATGCATTGATTTGATTGAGGTAATCAAGGATATTTGTACGGCGCTCTCCGTGCTTCATGATCCTTATTTTTCAATAACTTGAAAAAGAATCAAGTTATTAGAACGCTTTATTCATTGCCCTGTATAATGTGTTCAATTTCGCTGCGGAGCTCGAGAAGGCCGGATGTTATCGCTGATTCCTTAAGGTTTAAGTTCTCAATGTAAAAGGTGTCCATGGCGATTCCTCGTTCGGTTGCGATTCGCGCAAAACTTATATCAAAGCCTTTGTCAGAGACCAACTTAGTGATTTTGTAGAGCAAGCCGATATCGTCTTTAGCCTGCACTTCAATAATAGTGCGATTCAATGAGAGTTCATGGTATACTTCAATGGAGGGCGGAAAGGGAGACGGAAGTTTTCTTTCTTTGGGAAGTTCAGATCGGCACTTTTTCTCGAGGGCAAATATTTCTTCAGATAGGTCTTTGCCTTGAATGAGAACGCTTTCAACTTTTTCCTTAAAGAGTTTTTTCGTCTTTTCTTGACGAACCATTTGTCCCTCTAAATCGACTACATAAAAGGTATCGATGCTGATGTGATCTTTTCTTGAAATGGCTCGGGTGGAGATAATTGCAAGTTCTGATAAGGTCAGTGCGCCAGCTAATTTATAAAACAAGCCTGCGCGATCCCAGGTTACGATATTTATAATCGACATGCCGGAGTTGATATCATCTCGCCAGTCAATTATGGGAGCTAGTGATCCAATTGAATCGGCATTTTGAATCTGTGCTAGCAGTTGATTGATCATGTTTAAGTGCAGAATAGCCTCATTGGCATCCGTATTCACAAAATAGCGTTCGGGAAGCAGACTGAAGTGGGCTTCCACCTCTTCTTCAGGCAGTTTTCCTAGAGATAATTGTAAAACATCTTTTTTTAGCATAGCCCTGTACTCTCCTATAGACGTGGTTTCTTTAGATTTGTTTTCAAGGTATTTAAGGGTGCGCTGAAAGAGCGTCTGGTGCATGCTATCCTTGTAATTATTCCAAAGATTTGGAGCAGTTCCTCTGGCATCGCAGTAGGTGTGTATGGACAAATAGCGCAAGAGTTCTGTATTTTTAACAATCGCTGAAAATGAAATGGCAGTTTGTAAATCATCTAGGTCGTAGTGTTGCCAGAATCGTGCCATTTCTAAATGATTTCGGATAATAAAGAGAATTTTTTCCTGATCTTCTTGGTTGATGCCAAGCCTGGCGAGGACAGGTTGTGCTTGAATCGCTCCACTTTCGGCATGTCCTTTGATCCCGTCTGATTTTCCAATATCGTGCAGGAGTAGGGTGATATAGAGTAGCCTTGGTTTAATCGTTTTTCTCAATTCCTTTTCATAAGGAATATCCATCGGGTTAAGCTTTTGATAGACATTATCTAGGTGGCGAATAGTGCGGAGAACATGTTCATCTGCGGTGTAACGGTGGTAGTACTCGTGTTGTATTAGACAAGTCAACTGACCGAATTCAGGAATGTAGCGACCGAGCACTCCGAGAAAATGCATCTCTTTGAGAATGGGATAGACTTCTCCTGGGGCATTTAAAATAGCTTTAAAACTTTCCGCCGCATCCGAGTTATGGATGAGCTGGCTATTGATCAAGGGGATTGAATTAGTGATTTTTTGTTTAAGCTTTACATCGAGCTTGACGGCAAATTGTTGTGCGATGCGAAATACGCGAATCAAACGACTCGGGTCTTTCTGGAAAATATCATTGCGTGTCGTGTAAAGAACGCCTTTTTGAAGACTGAAGCCATCGATGTTTTTTATGTGTTTTTTTTGATGTGCGACCAAAGCATCGAAAAAGGAGTAGCGCTTAACTTTATTTTTTTCCAAAAGAAATAAGCGTTCTTTCAATAGCTCACAAATAGAATAAATCGTTCGTGCAGAAGAGTAGTAGTCTTGCATGAATTCGTTTAAACGATCGATAGAATTTTCATGCGGGTAGCTGAGTTGGGTGGCTATTGTTATTTGTTGCTCAAGGTTGAGTTTGTCGGTCGGGCGTTTATTTTGATAATGGAGTTCGTTGCGTACGCGGAGCAAAAAATCATAGGCTTTTTCAATATTTCTTCGCTCATCAGGGCGGAGTAATTTGTGCTTAACCAAGTCTTTATATGACTGATAACCAAATTTTATTTTAGCTATCCAGAGAATATTTTGATAATCTCTTAGGCCGCCAACGCCATTTTTAATATCCGGTTCTTGAAGAAAAACTGTCTTGCCGAATTTGTGGTGTCGATCGCTTTCATCTTTTAAGCGTTGTTCAATATATTCGATTGATTGATCTGCCTTCAAGTGATTTAAAAAGCTCTGTAACATGTCTTTAAATAAAGCATTTGAGCCGCAAATAAAGCGTGATTCTAGGATGGCATTTTTTGACTGAATCTCTTGATTGATTTCACTGAGGACTTCTTTTGTGTTTCGTGAAGCGTGACCGACTTTCAGTCCTAGGTCCCATAAAGGATAGAGAATTTCTTCAGCCATTAATGCTTTAAAGTGATCTAAATCTTTGGATTCCGCCCCTTCGGGATAGAGAAAAAGGATATCGATATCACTGTGCGGGTTTAACTCTGCACGTCCATAGCCTCCCGTGGCAATCACTGACATGCGAAATTTCAAGCGACCATGGCGTGTGAGGTACAAATCGAGGGCGGATAGGAATAGGTTTTCTACGACAACATCGATCATAGTTGCGCGCATTTGGCATATTTCTTTTCCCGAGCCACCTTTTCGGTGCGAGCGCTTGAGCATTTCGTTTTCGAGCTCTAGGTAGCGTTTATAGGAAGCGAGTTGTTGATTTCTCGGGATTCCAGGATCAAAGACGAGTCGCTTTTGAGCGTGATTGCGCAATCGGTTGAGTACACTTTGATTGGTTTTGGACATAGTTGGTTTGAGAAACAGTTTATTGCGTGGCTTGCGAGTAGCCTGTATGAACAATGCCCTTAGCCGTCGATCTACGTTTGGTCATCATGGATGAATGAGCCCTATTTTTAAAGTAAAAAGCTAGGGCAGTCTAATTCGGATAAACAATGGAAGGAGGCTTTTTGAAAGACCTTAGACGAGCATCAATGCTGGCGTTTCCAAAATCTCTTTCAGTGCTTGGAGGTATTGTGCCCCAACAGCTCCATCAATAACTCTGTGGTCTCCCGACAATCCGATCTTCATCGTTTGACCGATAACGATTTCGTTTTTATCATTCACAATGGGACGCTTGAGGGTCGCTCCAACACTTAAGATCGCTGCGTTTTTGGGATTGATGATGCCATAAAAGTCGGAGATGCCAAACATCCCTAAGTTGGTAACCGTGAAGGTTGATCCGCTCATTTCATTAGGGGCGAGTTTTTTATCCCTTGCTTTGACTATTAATTGCTTTGCTTCGGAACTGACTTGGCGCAGGCTCTTTGTTTCTGCCGCACGAATGACGGGGGTGACGAGTCCATCGTCAATTGCCACTCCAAAGGCGAGATCGACATTCGGGTGCTGGACAATTCGGTTGTCTTCCCAAGAGCGATTGATTGCGGGCACGCGTTTGATTGCTTCTGCCGCCGCTTTTAAGGTGAGGTCATTGACCGAAAATTTCATGCCTCCTTGTTCGGGGCTAAGTTCAGAGAGGCGTTGATTTAATTCTTGCCTCAAAGTGGCCAAGGGAGCGCCGTTGACTTCAATTTGTAGATAGAAGTGCGGGGCCTGTGTTTTTGAGGCGACCAGTGCATTAGCTATGCTTTTCCGCATGTTAGAAACGGGTAATTCCATTGCTTCAAGAGTCGGACTGGCAACAGGGATCGCATCTGCTGCCGTTGAAGGGGCGGCTTGAGGGGCGGTTGCTTCAGCTGTATGAGCAGAAGCCACTTTAAGATCAGCTTTCACAATTCGCCCGTTGGGGCCAGATCCTTTGACTTGACTGAGGTCAATTCCTTGAGATTGCGCCATTTTTCGAGCGAGGGGGGAGGCTTTAATGCGTTCTGAGTCCGCCTTGGGCTGCGATGCTGGAGCAGGACTGTCCTCCTGAGCGACGGCTTGATTCGTAGTTGGTGCTACTTCAAGGGGTGTGACTTGTTCCTGATCGCTCGTTTCAGATTTTGACACTGCTTCGGTGGTGGCTGCTGTTTGATTGTCAACATTGGGAGCTGCTTCACCCGCTTCTCCGATAGCGGCAATTGCCCCGCCGACAGGTACTTCGTCGCCAGTATTACAGTATTGTTTAAGCAGTATTCCGTCTTCAAAACATTCGACTTCCATCGTAGCTTTATCCGTTTCGACTTCGGCAATCATATCGCCGTTGGATACGGGATCACCTTCTTTTTTCAACCAATTGACCAGTGTTCCCACCGTCATGGTGTCGCTGAGTTTGGGCATTTCAATCAATGTAGCCATAAATTCTAAGTATGTTATGTTTTTAAATTATGCAAGGCACTTGAGTACGCTTTCAATGATGCGTTCTTCATTGGGTATTTGCCAATCTTCAAGCGGTTTTGAGTAAATTTGCGGTGCGTCGATAGCAGAAACACGATGGACTGGTGCGTCTAGATCGTCGAAGGCTTTGTATTGAATGAGGTGAGAAATTTGAGCATCGACACCACAGAACGGTTTGTTTTCTTCGACGAGGACGGCACGGTGGGTCTTTCTCACTGAGTTCAATATGGCCGTTTCATCAAGGGGGCGAATCGAACGCAAGTCGATCACTTCAGCATGAATCGAATGGTTTTGCTCCAGAGTTTCCGCAGCTTTTAAGGCAATCATTGCACAGCGACCGTGCGCAATAATCGAGATATCGTTGCCTTCTTTTAGTGTATTCGCTACACCGAGCTCTACGAGGTATTCTTCTTCGGGCACTTCCCATTTTTCCCCATAAAGCAGAGTGTTTTCCATGACAAAAACGGGATCGTTGTCGCGAATGGCTGCTTTCATCAAACCTTTGGCATCGTAGGCATTGGAGGGACAGACCACTTTCAAGCCTGGATGGTTGGCTACGAGATTTTCTGGCGTGTGTGAATGGGTCGCTCCAACATTGGTTCCTCCGTTTGCGGGACCGCGAATGACAACGGGTACATTCATTAAGCCACCAGACATGTAGCGACAAAACGAGGCATTATTAAAGAGTTGATCGAAGGCTACATAGGAAAAACTCATAAACATCATTTCGACAACGGGACGGATTCCCAGCATGGAGGCGCCAATGGCAAGACCAGAAAAAGCGGCTTCCGAGATGGGGGTATCTATGATGCGTTTATCTCCGTATTTGTCCCAAAGCCCCTCCGTGACCTTATAGGCTCCGTTGTACTGGGCGACTTCCTCACCGAGGATACATACATTTTCATCGCGCTCGATTTCTTCGGCTAAGGCTTGTTTTATCGCTTCTCTGTAAGTTATTAATGGCATGTGCGTCGTCTGCTTGTGGTTTAATCGTTAAAGAAGTGGGTTCCTTTGAGTTGCTGCTCCGTATCGTTATCCACTGTCCAGTACACATCGGTCGTGATCTCTGATTTAGGTGGATAGGGGCTTTCTTCTGCAAATTGAGCTGAGGCGTCTGCTTCAACCTTTTTCTCTTGATCGATTTCTTTTGCTTTTGCTTCCGTCAAGGTTTTGTCTGCGATTAACTTTTTTCGTAGTAGATTGATGGGATCTTTGTTTTTCTTGTAGGTTTCAATTTCTTCTTTCGTCCGATATTTTTCGTGGTTGGCATCTGCCACGGAGTGTCCTCGATAGCGGTAGGTTCGAATTTCCAGTAAGAAGGGCTTCAATTCATCGCGGGCGTAGGACATGGCTTGGTGAGATTTTTCGCGAACTTCAAAGACATCGTGTCCTTCGCAAGTGTCCCATTTGATGCCAAAGGCTTCTCCCCGCTTTGCGAGGCTTTCTTCGGCGGAGGAGCGCTTGAGGCTCGTACCCATAGAGTAGCCATTGTTTTCGATGACAAAGACTACTGGGATGCCCCAAAGCGAGACTAAATTCAGTGTTTCCATGAACGAACCCTGATTGACGGCACCATCTCCTAAGAAACAAACCGCACAGCCTTTGAGTCCTTTGTATTTAAGCGCAAAAGCTAGGCCGGCTCCGAGTGGGGTTTGTCCTGCAACAATGCCGTGGCCACCCCAAAAGCGCTTGTCGGGTGCGAAGTAGTGCATGGATCCACCTTTGCCCTTCGAACAGCCTGTGTATTTGCCATAGAGTTCTGCCATACACTCGTTCATACTCATGCCTACGGCTAGGGCGTGCCCGTGGTCTCTGTAGGCAGTAATTATGTGGTCGTTCTCTTCCATCAAAGAGACTATACCTGCGGCAACGGCTTCCTGTCCGATGTATAGATGGAGGAAGCCCCCAATTTTCCCTTGGTTATAGGCTTGGAGAGAACGCTCTTCAAATCGCCGAATGCCGACGATTGTCTTATAGAGTTCAATTTTTTCTTCCTTTGAAAGCGCTTTGTTTATGGGACTGTTTTCAAAGGAACCTTTGGCAGATTTCTGAGTCGTTTTCTTGGTCGCTACTTTGCTTGGCATGAGAGTTAACTAGCCAGTCCTCATGGAAAATCAAGGATTTAATTAAAAAAAAGACAAAACATACGATATTTTTTTCGTGTATTTTTTTTCACGAATAAAAAAGTTAGTTAAATCTCCAACAAATGGGCTTTTAGCGCCTTAGAGAGTGGCTTATCTCCAAACCAAATTCGAAAATAATGATCGGGGAAGGTAGTCCCCTCGATGGTTTCTTTTAATTCTCCATTTAAATAAAACTGGGTTCCATGATTTGGGCAGTAGATAAAGGCGGATTGATCATTTTTTTTCACGGATGTGTAGACTTGGTTGAGAGCATCAACTGCGGGCTGGATGGCGAGTAAGGATTCTTGGTCTAAATTGTCAGCTAAGGCATTTAGGGATGAGCGGATAATGAGGGACTTCTCGATTGGGCGCAGGTAGGTAAATTCCAAAGTAAAAGGGTGAGCGCCATTGAAGAGTTCTGCCGGCGGGATCGCTTCGGGTTTTTTAAGGCGTATCTCGTAAAGAGGGATCCAGAATTTGTAGTGGTAGCGGTAGGCTTTCTCGTGGGAGAGTTCGGCTGAGCTGGGACAAGCAGTCAGGCTCGATTGAGCAAGATTGAAACTGAGGCCTAGGCAAAAGCATAGCGAGTAAAGTGAGTTACACTTCATAGGAATTCATAGGAATTTTAGAGATGAGCGGTTGGCAATTAGCCTTCGGTTTAATCAAGCTTTTGGCTTGGGTACCGTTGCCGATAAGCCTCCATCAATGGTGACGCATTGTCCAGTCACAAATCGGGCGGAATCTGAAATTAACCAAGCGGATAGGCTTGCGACATCTTCTGCTTGGGCAATGGCGTTGAGGGGAGCCATTTTTTTAGAAATTTCTAAAGCTTGGGGGTTGCTGGTAATCGGCTTGGCAAGATCTGTGTCGGTCAAGCCAGGTGCGATACAGTTAAAGCGTATATTGCGATTTGAATAGCTGGCGGCAGCGGAGCGGACGAGAGCTTCAATCCCTGCTTTGCTAGCGGCAATCGCTTCATGATTGGCGATTCCAATGCGGGCGGCAGTCGAACTGTAAAACAGAAGGCAGCCCTGTCCTTGTCGTTGCATGCGGGCAACGGCTTCTTTCAGTGCATAGAAAGCCGAGCTGAGATTGAGGTTGAGGGTATCCTGCCACTGCTGATTTTGGGTCAAATGTGCGGGCTTAATCAAAATTGAACCGATAGCATGAATATAGACATCGATAGATCCCATGGCTTCATGGGCTTTCTTAAAAGCCTCGGCGAGGGCTACTGGATCGGTGGCATCGCAAGGCTCAGTCTGAATGCCTGGTAGTTCTTTTTGCAATGCGTCTAATCGTTCGGGCGATCGTGCAAAACCAAATAGTCGATTTTGTTGGCGAGTCAGTTCTTTGGCTAAAGCGGAGCCAATACCGCCGGAAATCCCACCAATTAGGATGTTTTTAGTTGGAGTCATTTTAACAAATCGTTGATTCCTCCGATTGATTACAGATTTTAGTGCGGTCACTGTGCGTGGGCGGATAAAAGAATAAAAGCATTTTTCTGGCTTGAAAGAATGGCTCAGTCATTACCATATGGATGTTTACCGATATGACGGAGATTGCAAAAGCATACGACCCCAAGGAAGTAGAGGCCCATTGGGCTCAAGAATGGATGAAAAAAAAATCCTTTGCTGCCTCAGTGGATGCAGAAAAAGAGTCCTACGCAATCATGATCCCACCCCCTAATGTGACTGGCATGTTGCACATGGGACATGTTTTGGATAATACTTTACAGGATATTCTCGTGCGACGGGCACGCTTAGAAGGTAAGTCTGTTTTATGGCAGCCCGGGACTGACCACGCCGGTATTGCTACGCAAACTAAGGTAGAGCAGTTACTGAAGGCGGAAACAGGAGTCTCAAAATACGATTTAGGTCGAGAAGCTTTTATCGAAAAAGTATGGGATTTCCGCAATGAATCGGGCGGGATAATTTTAAATCAATTAAAAAAACTTGGAGCTTCTTGTGATTGGGAGCGTACGCGTTTCACCCTCGATGAGGATTATTCCAAGGCGGTACTCAAAGCTTTTGTCACGCTCTACCAGCGGGGCTATATCTACCGAGGAAAGCGCATGGTTAATTGGTGCCCAGCAACCCAAACGGCTATATCGGACGAGGAAGTCACAATGAAGCCACAAAAGGGGCTACTCTACAAAATGCGGTATGCCTTAGTGGAAGCCGATGGCAAAACGGGACGCACCCACCTAGAGATTTCAACCACGCGGCCGGAAACTCTGATGGGGGATACGGCGGTAGCTGTGCATCCAGAGGATGAACGCTATCAGCATTTGATCGGGCAGTACGTCTGGCGTCCCTTTCCTGAAGCCAAGATTCCCATTATTGGGGATAACTATGTCGATCGCGAATTTGGCACGGGCTGTTTGAAGGTGACACCCGCCCACGATAAAAATGACTTTGAGATTGGTCAAAGGCACGGACTAGCGGTCATCGAGGTCATTGATGCAGAAGGAAATCTTAACGAGGCGGCTGGATCTGAGTTTGCAGGGATGGAGCGTTTTGCTGCACGAGCTAAGGTCGCTAATGCTTTGGAAGCAGCAGGGCTACTCATTGAGCGGGAAGCTTATGAAAATGTGGTGGGATATTCTGAGCGCGGAGATGTTCCGATTGAACCGCGTTTGTCTGAACAATGGTTTCTCAAGTACCCAAAAGTTGAAGCGGCTAAACGAGCCGTTGAGGCGGGCATTATTCGTTTTCACCCGGATCGTTGGAAAAAAACATACTTACATTGGCTGAACGGGATTCAAGATTGGTGTATCAGTCGGCAATTGTGGTGGGGGCATCGCATCCCCGTTTGGTACCATAAGTCCGTGGCGAAAGAGGACTTGGACTATTCTAATTCAGCCCATGTTTATGTCGGCATCGATCCGCCTGAAGACCTAGAAAACTGGGAGCAAGATCCCGATGTTCTCGATACCTGGGCGTCTTCTTATTTGTGGCCGATGGCGAATTTAGGATGGCCTGAGCCTAATGCAGAACAAAGCAAAGAAATGGCTTATTGGTATCCGACGAGTACATTGGTCACCGGCTTTGATATAATTTTCTTTTGGGTAGCTCGGATGATCATGGCGGGTCTTGAGTTGTTTGGGGAGGCTAAAGAGGAATTGACGGATGCGGAAATTCGTCAGCGAATCCCCTTCCGCAATGTGTATATTCACGGATTAATTCGCGATGCTCAGGGGCGAAAGATGTCTAAGTCTTTGGGCAATTCTCCTGACCCGCTCGAGTTGATCGAAAAATTTGGTGCGGATGGCTTGCGCTTTGGAATCTGCGATATTGCTCCTACTGGATCCGATATTTTGTTTTCAGAGGAGCGGATTCAGATCGGTCGTAACTTTTGTAATAAATTGTGGAATGCGGCACGCTTTCGCCAGATGTCGGGAGCGATAGAAGATAATCGTTCAATTCATTCAATTAGCAATCGAATGAATCCAGAACTATGGGACGATTACGACCATTGGATTCTCGCTCAATTAACTGAATTCACTGCTTCGGTTGAGAATTGTTTCAAGGATTTTGATTTGGCGCCTTTGACGCATTTGATTTATAAGTTCTTCTGGAGTGATTTTTGTGATTGGTATGTCGAAGCGTCCAAAGGAGCGATGAATGCTTCTGGTGATCGAGCTAAGAATTGTTTAGCCATCCAAGACTTTGTACTGCGGCAGGTTTTGCTAATAGCTCATCCAGTTATTCCCCATATAACAGAAACGCTTTGGCAGCAGTTAGGCTTCGGAGAAAGCGAGGGCGTCTTGATTGAGAAACATCCAGTACTTCGTGCGCATGACTTAAAAGCGATGTTGGCATACTCTAATGAAGCGGTGGAGCGAGTACGATCGATGCAATCTTTAATTCAAGAAGCTCGAGCGCTTAAAGCTCAATACAAAATCGCCAATAAGCGAGATACAATCCTCTATTATGATTGTGCTACGGAAGGACGGAGCATCATTGTCAATAATCAAGAGCGGATAAGAGTCCTTGCCGGCTTTTCCGATCTTGTGGGGGTGGATCGCTCAGAGGCTGAGGGTATGGTTGCAGCCACAACTTCGCTCGGCTCCATTTATTTGGATTTAAGTCAAGGCATTGATGTTGAGGGGGAGCGCAAACGCTTGAGTAAAGAGCTGGATAAATTAAACCAGCTTGTCCAGATAGGGGAGAAGAAGTTAGCTAATCCTAAATTTATAGAGGGTGCTCCCGAGTCGGTCGTAGCTGGTGCACGGAAACAATTAGAGCGTACCCAAACTCAGCGAGATGAGACGCAAAAGATCTTGGATAGTTTGGGTTAGCAGGGTGTAGCGGAAGGACCTCGGTGCTTGACTAATAGTAAGGTTTGATCGTCAAGGGGTTCAAGTCCCTCGGCAAAGCGCTTAGTCTCTTCCATGATATGCTTAACGATACTTTCAGCACTCTGCTTGTGGGTTTTTTCAAGGAGACGCACTAAGCGCTGGCTTGAAAATTCAACCTTTTTTTTATTTTCGATTTCAGTCAAACCATCGGTATAGAGGACGAGCATATCTCCAGTATTAAAGGCTAGTTTGGCATCTTCAATTTTTGGATCAAAAATCTCTGGGGGCACTATGCCTAATGCCATGCCCGGTGCTTCAATCGGAAAGACTTTACCTGATTTTTGAGTGTTGCAGAACAGAGGGGCTTCATGGCCAGCTCGGGCTATAGTCAAGGTGTTAGATTTTGTGTTCAGTATCCCAAGGGTGAGGGTGACAAACATACCTGGACGCATGGTCTTAAATAAGGCCTCATTTAGTAATTTAAGAACGCTGGCAGGCGATTGAATTTTTTGAATTAAGTGCTTTAGATGAGTTTGACACATGGCCATGACTATGGAGGCCGGGATGCCTTTTCCCGAAACATCAGCGACAGCAAGGCCTATTGAATCGGCATCTATTTCAAAGATATCGTAAAGATCGCCCCCAATTTTTTGTGCAGGTGAGTAATGGGCGGCAAATTCTAAGGGGCGATCATTGGGAAACTCTGTGGGTAAAAGAAGATTTTGAATGTTTTGTGCAAGTTGTAAATCGAGATCGATTTTATTCTTCTCGATTTGTAACTGTATCGTGGTGCTGTTTTGTATGGCTAGACCAACTTGATTGGCAAGCGATTGAAGAAGCGAAAAGTCCATCGCATCAAAGGGAACACCATCAATGGGGTTGGCTACCGCTAAGATAGCAATGAGCGATTCGTCGTAACTGACCGGTGCCAGCATGAGGGAATGGATATGGAGTGCGGGATCTTCGTGTTGAAGCACTCTGGGATCATTCTTCGCTTGTGAAATTAAAAGGGGCTTTCCTGATTTAGCAACAGATCCTACGAGTCCTTCTCCTAGGCCATAATTTTCACTTTCGTAGGCATTTTCAATGAATTCAGTTCGGGACGGGGCGTGTTTTAATCGTTGAATACTTGCTTTATCTTGCGGGGGGAAAAGACCTTCGACTGCAATTCGATAAAAATGGTCGTCTGGTTTTTTTTCGTATATACAGGCACAGGTTGCCCCAGTATTGGTAATAGCCGCATGAACAATCTTTTGAAAAAGCTTTTGTCGGTTTTTTTCTCCGATGATGGCACCAGAGATGGAATGCATGAAATCGACAACAATTTGTTTTTCTTGTTCCAGTCTTTGAATCGCTTCTTCTTTAATGGCAACTTTTCGATTAATTCTAAAATTAACCAAAGCTGTGAATAAGAGGGTGGCGATAACTCCTGCTAAAAAGAGTAACATAAAAAGAATTTTAGAGAAGGCTTTAGACTATTCCGATTGAACCTTATTTTCAAGAAGGTTAATTAAATCTTTGAAAAGAGTAGCGTTCTCTTTGCTGGCCTCAACCAAGTTTTTATGGGCATTAAGGACATCGATGGCTTTGCAGCGCTCGGTTTCTTTTAGTGCAGTGAAGTCTGTTTTTGCAGTAGGGGTAGTTGAGCTTTCTTCAAGAATCGCCTCTTCGGTAGTGATAAAGTTTTGTAGGCCTAAATTGTAGAAGAGTTCTTTATTGCGTTGATTAAAATTGCGTACGATTAAGTGAGCGTGTTCTTCAGATTGTTTTATTTGCAATCCGAGCCAAGCGATAATGCCGAGGAATGTGCTGTCCATGCCTGTGCAGTTTTCAAAATCAATGATGTAATAAGTATGAGGCTTTTTTAAAGAGGCATCGATAAATTGCTTAAAGGTATTTGCATTAAGAAAATTTGCTTTACCTTCAACTAATACAAAAACCGAGTCTTCACTTGTGTTGACTAGAAAAGCAGGTTGGCTCGAAGCTTTCATCCGTCGCATATTTGTTAAAGCCTTGTAAGCCTTAGGTAACTCATTGGTAAGCCATAGGTTTCAATAATCCTAAGTGGGATTTATCTTTTATGAACTCTTTTCAATTAAGCTTTTTAAGACATAATTCAAAATACCACTGTTCTTATAGTAGTTGATTTCTATAGGGGTATCAATCCTTAATGTGAGGGGAACAGTCTCTTGCTTGCCGTCGGGTCGATAGATTTCTAGTGACACTGTTTTGCTGGGAGTGAGGTTTTCAGAAAGCCCAATGAGCGAGAAGGTTTCTGCACCAGTTAAACCGAGGGTATCCGCACCAATCTGGTCGGAGAATTGAAGGGGTAGCACTCCCATACCGATAAGATTACTGCGATGGATGCGTTCAAAACTTTTTGCGACCACTGCACGAACGCCTAGGAGCGCTGTTCCTTTGGCAGCCCAGTCTCTTGAGCTCCCCATGCCGTAGTCTTCTCCTGCAAAAACAATCAATCCAGTTCCGCGTTCTTTATAGGTTTGACTGGCATTGTATATGTCCGTGAGTGTACCTTCGGGCATTAATTTAGTAAAGCCGCCTTCTTTCCCGTCAGCCATTTTGTTCTTGAAGCGAATGTTGGCAAATGTGCCTCGGGTCATAATACGATCATTTCCACGTCTTGAACCAAAGCTATTGAAATTCGCTGGAGTAACCTTATGTTCGCTAAGATAGCGTCCGGCAGCACTGTCGGCTAAAATGGCTCCCGCTGGAGAAATGTGATCTGTGGTTATCGAGTCTCCGACAATAGCCAGCGGGCGAAGCCCTTCAAATGATTGATGAGTTGCCTCTGCTTGGCTGCCTGTTTCAAAAAAAGGTGGCTTTTGAATGTAGGTCGATTGGCTATCCCATGGAAATGTGAGACCTCCAGAGCTTTCAATCGCATTCCATTCTTCATTTGCATTGTTTAATTCCCCGTATTTGGATAAGAACATCTCAGGTTTTAGACCCGATTGGATTAAGGCTTCGATCTCTTCTTGACTCGGCCATATGTCTTTCAAATATACGGGCTGGTTATCGGAGCCAGTACCGATTGGATCAGTTTGCAAATTGATGTTTACAGTCCCAGCGAGTGCGTAAGCGACAACTAGGGGTGGCGACATGAGGAAATTAGCTTTTATCGCCCCGTGGACGCGTGCTTCAAAATTTCTATTTCCTGAAAGAACGGAGGCGGCGACAATGGAATTTTCTTTCAAAGCGCTTTCTATTGAAGCGTTGAGGGGGCCAGAGTTTCCGATACAGGTCGTACAACCGTAGCCGACTAAATTGAATCCAAGTGCGTCAAGATAGGTTTGTAATTGGGTTTCTTCTAGGTAGTCGGTTACCACGCGTGATCCAGGGGCGAGGGATGTTTTTACTAAAGGATTAACCGTGAGACCGAGTGTATGAGCTTTTTTAGCAACCAAGCCAGCTGCGATCATTACCGATGGATTTGATGTATTGGTACAACTGGTGATGGCGGCAATTAAAACTTGTCCGTGTTTTAATTGCTGGGTGCTTTGATCAGCCCCTTCTGCATTGTAGCTAAAGGAAAAGTTTTCATTGAGAAGTGAGTGATTGAGTTCAAATCCGCCCTCGGAGATTGGGCTTTCGAATAAATGCTCAAAGCGATTTTTTAATTCGGGAACCGCAATGCGGTCTTGGGGTCGCTTCGGTCCAGCTACGGCTGGCTCGATTGTGGACAGATCGAGATTGATTGATTTTGAATAGGCAATGCTTCCTTTTTCGGGAATGCCATAGAGTCCCTGTGCACGCAGATAGGCTTCTACTTGGGCAATTTTTTCGGGACTTCTGCCCGTTAGCTTTAAGTATTCTGTAGATTTTTCATCTATGGGAAAAAATCCCATGGTTGCTCCATATTCTGGAGCCATATTTGAAATAGTGGCTCGGTCTGCTAGGCTTAAGTTCTTAGCTCCGTCTCCGTGAAATTCGACAAACTTACCGACAACCTTTTCCGCTCGCAGTAATTCTGTAATGCGAAGCGTTAAATCAGTTGCTGTGGCACCCTTGGGAAGGGTTCCTTCAAGGTTCACTCCGATAACTTCGGGGGTCTTGAAATAAACGGGTTGACCGAGCATGGCCGACTCAGCTTCTATGCCCCCGACGCCCCATCCGACGATACCCAATCCATTTATCATTGTGGTGTGAGAATCGGTACCCACTAAAGTATCTGGATAGAGGAAGCCATCTTTTTCAAAGACGACGCGAGCGAGGTGCTCTAAATTAACTTGGTGAACAATTCCAATAGACGGGGGTATAACATTAAAGGTTTCGAAGGCTTGTTGCCCCCATTTTAAGAACTCATAGCGTTCTTTATTCCGTATGAATTCCATGTTTAAATTAGCTTTGAAGGCATCAACAGTGCCAGCTCGATCCACTTGAATTGAGTGATCAATGACGAGATCAACGGGTACAAGGGGCTCAATAATTGAGGGATCTTTACCTGCTGCCTTCGCCGCGTCTCGCATTGCGGCCAAATCGACGAGTAGGGGCACTCCGGTGAAATCTTGCAATATGACGCGTGAAACGACAAAGGGAATCTCAGCATCGCTCGGTATTTCGGCTTTCCATTGGGCTAAATTTAAAACGTCTTTTTCGGTAATTCGAGTCCCGTCGCAATTTCTTAGCACAGACTCAAGGACTATACGAATACTCACGGGCAATGATTCTACGTCTAGACCCTCTACCTTCTCTTCAAGGGCCTTCAAGCTGTAATAGTGTTTTCCGTTTAAGGATCGGATTGCTTTGAATGGATCGTGTGGATGCGTCATAATAAAGGCTTAAGAATAAAAGAGCGTTTATTAGTTTTTGTGCAAGCTTTGTCTTAAATAATTAGCACAAAAAAGCCTCCACTTATGGGGTGGAGGCTTTTTGAAATCTTATCGACCAAAGAACTCAGTATTATCTTATTGGACTGATGATTGTAGGATCAAGATCAATTACAGGTGTTTCAACTGCTGGAGGATCTGGGACGGGTGTTGGCTCAGGTGCTGGCTCGACTTCAGTAGGTGGCGCTTCAGCTTCAGGTGCTGCTTCAACTTCCTCGGTAACTTCTTCTACTTCAACTTCCTCGGCAACTTCTTCTACTTCGGCAGCTTCTTCTTCAACTTCTTCTACTTCGGCAGCTTCTTCTTCGGCTTCTTCCTCAGCTTCTTCTTCCTCAGCCGCAGCTTCCTCTTCAGCCGCAGCCTCTTGAATCGCCTCTTGCTGGATTTCTTCAGTTATTTCGGTAGCAATTTGCTGTCCGGATGTGATACCTACTTGAACTGCCCTGTTGAGCGTTTCGATCGGTACTGTAACCTTCAAAGTCGGTGCAACTGCGCGGACCGTTTCTGTGAGAGTGTTGAGAACATTATTGGTTATCACTGCCGAAACCTCACTTGTTTCGATGGTAGAGTCACCACTTAAATCTTCAGGTATAACCACAAATTTAAGAGAAACCCCAACAGTGATCCCCTTTGCGATAGTTTCAACAACTTCGCTCACATCGGACGAAATCGTAGTGCGGTCAGCAGTTGAGTCAACGGCGTCTACTGTAACCGAATCACTGAGCACGAGTACGCTCTCTGCAATGGCTGATGTTAGATCGGAAATTTCGGTGCTACTTGAATTGACGCTCGTGAGGAGGTTAGCAATCTCAGCAACCACCTTTTGAAGGGCTTCTTTACTGCTAAAGACCTCAGAGGTATCTAAATTAGCGATCACGCTCTTTGCGCCTTCAATCCCATTTGTCTCAATCAGACTGATTTGTTCTGGAGTAAGAATATCCGATTCTAAATCGAGCGCACTTAACTGGCTTAATAGTAAAAATGTAATAGTAAATAGTACTGTATAAAATCTCATTGTCATTATTTGTTATAATATATATTTCAAATATAGAGTTTTCATGCTTTTCTTCAAGCATATTTTCAATTCTTTTCTCTTCCTCTTAAATTACTTTTATTATGAGCATTTTTAGACCCTGCATTGATTTACACCATGGTAAAGTTAAGCAAATTGTTGGCTCGTCACTGGGTTCGGATGAAAGTTCATTGCAGGTGAATCATGTGAGCGAGCGATCGGCGGCTGAATTCGCTAAAATGTACGCTGAAGACGGACTTCGGGGTGGGCATATGATTTTGCTGGGACCAAAGAAGGTTAATCATTCAGCGGCTCTAGCAGCCCTAAAAACTTATCCTCAAGGTTTACAGGTTGGTGGTGGAATTAGCGATAAAAATGCAGAATCATGGTTAGAGCAGGGTGCTTCACATGTCATTGTTACCTCCTGGCTTTTCAATTCGGACGGAGCTTTTCTGATGGATCGACTGAAGTGCTTAGCTGAATTGATAGGCAAGGATCGCATTGTCCTTGATTTGAGTTGTCGGACTTCAGGGGGCTTGCCCGAGAGTGATAAACGGGGATGGCAAGTGATGAAAGATCATTGGCAAACGGCAACAGACACCTGGATCAACCCAGATACTTTAGAACGGTTGTCCGACCACTGTGCTGAGTTTTTAATTCATGCGGCTGATGTCGAGGGCAAATGCCAAGGTATTGACGCAGCTTTAGTTGAACACCTCGGGAAATACAGTCCGATTCCCACAACGTATGCGGGTGGAGTCCGAGCAATCGAGGATTTAAATCGAATTAAAACTTTGAGTGAGAGTCGAGTCGATGTCACAGTTGGGTCTGCTTTAGATTTATTCGGCGGCTCTTTGATTAAATATAAGGATTGCGTTTCTTGGAATATAGATAATTAAAGTTCGTTGATTAATTTATTTAATTTGATTATGGAAATTATTAGTGTCAGTTTTGCCATTTTTGTTATTCAATTATCTTTGGTCATTGTTCCGGTTGTTTTTGGTGTACGATTGTTGACGCTTTCTAGCGAGAAGAGAGAGGACTTAAAAGTTTTTCTGGCTAAGAAGTTGCTCGGCGATGAGAAATTAATTCAACTGGATGTGTTTAATCTCCTTTTGGTCATTTTTGCGGTTACTTTCATTTTGCTCGGGATTGTTATTGCCCTACTATTATTTTTATAAATATTAAACTATTTACAAGCGAGCGTACCCGCGAAATGCTTCTACTCTAAAATGGTTTGGACTTTATTAACAATTTTTTTGATTGCGAGTACGGTCTGTTCTTGGGGCATTATCCTCTTCGCTTCTAAGAGCAAATACAGTCAGTTATTTTTTTCTGACGATCAGCCACACCACACGCACACAGAGCAGACTTCTCGGATTGGTGGCATTGGAATCATTGGTGGTTTTGCTCTATCTTATGTGTTATTTTTTATCCTCTTTGACTACAGGGATAATCAAAGCTTGATGCATTTCAGTGTTTTTATTGGTGCTTTAGCCTGTTTTACTTTGGGCTTGGTCGATGATTTGAAGCCTATCGATGCAAAATTAAAGCTCATTCTGCAAATTATTATAGCGATTTTTGCTCACGAATCGGGTTTATCTATCAATCGATTAATTATTCCTTTTTTGGAATGGGATTTAGATTTACAGAACTTTAGCTTAATTTTAACCATTTTTTGGTTCGTTTCCATTATCAATTTGATTAATTTGATTGATGGTCTGGATGGATTAGCCGGTGGAATTGGCTTGATGTTGATGGTCCTCTTGATTTTTCTCAGTTTAGAGAAAGGTGTCAGTATTTCGACCTTTCTATCGATGGGAATGGCAGGGGCAATTATAGGATTTTTAATTCATAATTTTCCACCGGCCAGAGTCTATATGGGAGATTCGGGTGCCTATACAATTGGATTTGTCATTGCTGGACTGTCTTTGATGAATTTCCAAAAAGGTGCAGTGATCGCTGCTTTACTTGGACCGATGATGGCGATGGCCTTGCCGATCATTGATGTCGCCTTTGCACTCCTTCGTCGCTCGCTTCAAGGGCTTCCTTTGTTTCGACCGGATAAAGGGCATATTCACCATCAGCTCATTCGTTTAGGACTGTCACGAAAAAATACTGTTTTGGTGCTCTATGGGTTTTCAATGCTGGCTTTATTAGGGGGCGTTTTGATTTTCTCTTATCAAGGGCGTTACTTCCCTATTTTTATCGGATTGGCGAGTGTAATTATTATTGTTGCCTTGCGCGTATACGGAAATCCCGCTTTGAGTCTTAAACAATTATTTTCCGATTCCTACAACACGCGTTATGAAACGCAAAATGCGATTCTCCTCGCTCGTTGGATGGTCGGGGAAGTTGATCGCGTACGAAAAGGAGAAGATTTTTGGAATGAGTACCAGTGGTTTTTGAAAAAACTAGGATTTTATAGAGTGTCTGTTCAGATTGATGGGGAGGAGCGTATCTACGCCTACGCACCTGAGTTTTTAACTGAATACAGTCAGTTTCATGTATCGGAACGTTTTGTAATAGATAAGCCTAAGGGGGATAACTTTATCCAATTTTGGGGTGATAAGGAGCGTTTTTCCGAACGGCGTTTTCTCCTCAATTGTGAAATCGCTTTTGAGACATGGGTTTCGATCTGCAAGCGATGGCGGGCCTTGAATAAAGAGGTGTATCGTTTTGACGGACAGGCACAAAAGCATAGCTCCGAGATGATTGAAAAAGCGCGTAATCTATATTTGCCCTAAAATAAGGGCTTTCGCAATTTTTGATTGAGTCTTTTTGAGTGCAGGTCAGTTTCAGGAAGCAATTAATTAAGGGCTGGATGTTCAGGGCAGTACATAAGAAAGAAAAAATTGCCATACCCGTTTCAATGCGTGAGTGGATAGTCTGCTGTTTTGCCTTCACAACTTTAGTCTTTACCGCTTGGTCTTTCGGTGGTTATCGCGATTGGACTTTGCATCTTTTATTTTTCGGTGCTGTGTGCACTTTTTTAGCGAGTATCTTCCCGATGCCACTGGCTTGGAATGGCTACGATCGACAGCAGGGAAATGTTAAGAATTTAAAGCGATTGTTTTCGAGTCCTTTTTTCTGGGTGAGTTTATGTTTCTTATTTTACATTCTAATCCAATACGCAAATCCTTCAATGGAGCAAATTAAGGGGGAGCGGACTTGGTGGATTGAGGCGGTAAAGCCCCCGCTTGGAGCCGAATTTCCTTCTAGTGTGCAGGCTGATTATTCGGAAATGAATGCCTTGCGGGCGTGGGTAGGGCATGTAGCCGCATTTGCCTTGGCGCTTGGGGTTTGGGTGGGGATTCAAAGAAGAAAAACCGCATTGATTCTCCTTTGGGGCTTTGTCCTTTCGGGAGTAGGGATGGGCTTTGTGGCAATTTTGCAAAAGTTATCTGGAACCAATAAAATTTTATGGTTTTTTGAAACGGTGTCATTATACCCTAAACTTTGGGGTACATTTGTTTACCGTAATCAGGGTGCGTCCTATTTGATTTTGATTATGTTAATTTCTGGGCTTCTCTATTTCTTTTATTTGAAGCGTTCTCGGGAGCAATTGAAACAAGGAGGTCCTCATTTTTTGTGTTTTTTATTTCTCTTTTTGCTTTATGGATCAATCTGGATGGCCTTATCAAGGGGCGGCATTATCTTGGGGAGTGTTTTGGTTTTGGTTTTTTGTGGGTTGGCGTTTCTTCAGAACGGATTTAATTTATTTAAAGGGGGCTCTAGGTGGCTCAGTCTTTTATTTTTAGCGTTTATGGTGATCGGTGGCTTATTCATGCTGCAATTGTTTAATTGGAAGGAAATCGATCGACGAATGGAAGACCTTGAAGCGATCAGCCAGAATATAGAATCGTACAGTCGAACCCTTTCCACTCAGGCAACGTGGGACATGGCTCAGGATCGCTTGTCCTATGGTTGGGGTGCCGGTTCTTTTCGCTATGTTTTTCCCATCTATCAAAAAGAGTATGATTCGCTTTGGTTTCACAATTTTCACAAGAAGCGGGGATGGCAGGGTCGCAAGGTCTATCAGTATGCCCATAATGACTGGGTGCAGTTTCTTGCCGAGTACGGGATAGTCGGCTGTAGTTTCCTCGCGCTCTTGTTTATTTTCCTCTTAGGGCTTTCCTACAAAGTGTTCCAACTCAGTGCACTAGCTGGGAGTTTTTACTTAGTGGGTCTAGCCGTGATTGCCCTACATAATTTTGTCGATTTTATTTTCAGCAGCCCTTCCTACTGGGTTGCTTTTTGGGCGAGTTTGCTACTCGTTCTAAAGTTGTTTTATTTAGAAAATAAAAGTTTGAAACGGTCAGCTAATAAAGCTCTATAATTTTTTTAAAAACAAAATAGAGCCTTTCTAAATAATATAAGCTTGTTACTCGGAAAGCTTTTGATAACACAGTAATAGTGCTATGAATATTTTACTGACAGGCTGTGCCGGGTTTATTGGTTCACATACGGCTGAGCGCTTATTAGCAGAGGGTCATCGTGTGATTGGTGTGGATAACTTCGACCCCTTTTATTCGCGAGCGATAAAAAATGAAAATTTGTCAGGGATTCACTCGGAACAGTTTGAATTAATAGAAGCCGACTTGGCCGAAATCTCGACCTATCAGAAAATAGCCTTCATGTCAGAGGGACAGCCTTTTGATGCAATCATTCACTTAGCAGCAAAGGCGGGGGTGCGCCCGTCGATAGAAGATCCCTTGGGTTATCAAAGAGCCAATGTTATTGCCACGCAAAATCTCCTCGAATTTGCCAAAGAACAATCAATAAAACAATTTGTTTTTGCCTCGTCATCATCCGTTTATGGAGTCAATCCAGATGTGCCCTGGAAAGAAGAGGATGCCGTCCTCAAGCCGATCAGCCCTTATGCGAGCACTAAGGTCAGCTGTGAACTAATGGGGCATGTCTATGCAGAGCTGTATGATATTCGCTTCCTGGGGCTGCGCTTCTTCACGGTCTACGGTCCTCGTCAAAGACCCGATTTGGCAATCAATAAATTTGTTCGCTTGATCTCGGAGGGGAAGCCAATTCCCGTATTTGGTGATGGATCGACGCGCCGAGATTATACCTATATTGACGACATTGTGGATGGAATCATCGGCGCACTTCATTACAAGGGATCTGATTACGAGCTTTTCAATTTAGGTAATGACCAAACGGTAACGCTTTCAGAAATGATTGAAACAATTGAATCCGTGCTCGGCAAGAAGGCGATTATTGATCGACAGCCAGAGCAACCCGGAGATGTGCCCCAAACTTGGGCGGATATAAGCAAGGCAAAGGAGTTGCTTGAATATAATCCTTGCGTAAGATTTTGCGAAGGTATATCAAAATCAACTTAATTATGGGTGATTTTTATGTAGTTGGGGCAGGCTTTTTTGGAGCAACAGTAGCTGAACGATTGGCGAATCATGGATTGAATGTTACAATTCTAGAAAAGCGTCCTCATATTGGTGGCAATTCATATTCTGAAATTGATAAAGATTCAGGCATTGAATACCATAAATATGGGTCACATATTTTTCATACATCTAATGAAAGAGTTTGGGAGTATATCAATCGCTTTACAAAGTTTAATCAATATCGACATACTGTTTGGACAACTTATAAAGACAAAGCTTATTCGATGCCGATTAGTTTATCGACTATAAATGCGTATTATAATCTGAATCTAAAGCCTCATCAAGTGACTGACTTTCTTGATAATGAACGAGCCAAGGAAAAGTATGATTACCCGAAAAATTTAGAGGAAAAAGCTATCTCACTTGTGGGGAGGCCTTTATATGAAGCGTTCATTCGTGGTTATACAATCAAGCAATGGGAAAAAGATCCCAAGGAATTATCTGCGGATATAATTACACGCTTACCTGTCCGCCATAATTATGTGAATCGTTATTTCAAAGATAAGTACGAAGGAATCCCTCTAAATGGATACGGTAGTGTTTTTGAAAACATCCTCAACCATCCAAAAATTACTGTCCGTCTGAATGCTGATTATTTTTCATTAAGGGATGAAATAGGAGATACACCAACCTTATATACCGGTCCTATTGATCGTTTTTTTGATTTTAAACACGGGCATCTAGATTGGAGAACCATTGATTTCGAAAAAGAAATCTATGAGGTTGAAGATTTTCAAGGATGTTCCGTTATGAATTATGCGGATGAAGCGATTAAGTATACTCGCATTCATGAATTTAAGCATTTTCATCCAGAAAGAAAATCGGTTGAACATACGTTAACATTTAAGGAATATTCAAGGGTTGCAGGAAAAGTGGACGAGCCGTATTATCCTGTCAATACACCGCGGAATAGTAAGTTGCTAGAGCTTTATCAGGAAGATATCAAACAAGTTAAGAATATTTTATTTGGTGGAAGATTGGGGTCTTATCGCTATTTTGACATGGAAGCAACAATTGCTTACGCGCTTGAATTATCAGATAATATAATCGATCAACATAAATAGAAGATGGGTAAAATAGATTATTTCTCGAATCGAGGGATTAATACCAATCTTGCTGAAAAAACAATAAACGGAGGGCTGTTCTCTATTGTTATACAAGCAGTTTTGCTTGTGCTTCATTTCATTAGCTTGGCAATTTTAGCTAGGATTTTGACGCCAGAGGCATTTGGTATAGTTGCTATGGTAACCGCATTCACAAATTTAGCGGTTCTATTTTCTGACATGGGTTTATCAACGGCGACGATTCAAGGTGAATCTATCCATAAGAATGAAATTTCAGCATTATTTTGGCTAAACTTTTTGATTGGTATTTTAATTGTAGCGACTTTATTTTTTATCTCGGATGCTATCGCATATTTTTATGATGAACCTAGATTGAAAGAAATTGTAATACTTCTTTCTTTGGGATTTTTGTTTGGGGCTTTATCGATTCAACACGAAGCACTTTTAAGGAGGCACTTGTTTTTAGTTCGAGTTAATATTGTTCATTTATTGTCCGCTTTTTTTAGCGTGGTTGTGGGAGTTACCCTTGCATTGATAGGATGGAATTATTGGGCTTTAGTTTGGATGACCTTGTCGGCATCACTTTTTAGAATGTTGGGTATGTGGCTAGCTTGTAATTGGATTCCTTCTTTTCAGGCAGACTTCAAGGCTGCATACAAATTGTTTAAATTTGGCCTGAATGTCACGGGCTTTAATTTTATCAATTACTTTTCTAGGAATTTAGACAAAATTGTCATTGGTAAATTTGCTTCGGCGGCTGCCTTAGGAGAATTTTCTAGAGTCGATCAAATCGCTCTATTTCCATTGAGAAGAATCAATGGACCGATCTCTTTTTCTGTTCAACCAGCACTTTCACGACTACAAAATGAACCAGATAGGTATAAAGAATACTATCGCAATAGCTTGAAGAGCATATCGTTTATTGGAACCCCTTTAGTGTTTTTTTTATTTTTGATGGCCGATGAAGTAACCCTGTTGATATTAGGACCCCAGTGGACTAATGCTAGTTTACTTTTACAATGTTTAATGCCTGCCGCTTTATGTGGTGTGACAAATGTTGCGACTGGCTGGGTGTACAATAGCTTAGGTCATGTGAATCGCCAATTTAGGTGGGGAATCTACGCATCAATATTTCTTTGTCTATCTATATTAATCGGAATTTACTGGGGTGTGGTTGGAGTTGCATTGGCCATTTCTATCTCACGAGTTATTCAGAAAGTTCCTGGTCTTTTATATTGTTATCATGGCACTTTTTTAAAATTGAAAGACTTTACCGAAGCCTTTATGCCTTCATTGTATCTTTCTCTGGCGTCAATTACCATAGTTGCAATTTTTAAAAACCTTTATTTCAGCGATATGGACCTCTGGATCAATCTACTGACATCCTTTTTTGTTTATGGAATCCTTTATCTCTTAATGATTTTCTTCTTTCTTCGTGAATTTTTTAATTTGATTTTTAGTCTAATAAAAAATTATGGATCCAGAGTTTAAATTGCCTAATTTTCTTATAGTCGGTGCTGCTAAATGTGGCACGACGACATTACACTATTTGTTGTCTAAAAACCCTGATATTTTTATGGCGAAGCAAAAAGAATTAAAATTCTTTTGTTGTCCGGAAATTGACAAGCAGATCAATGGGAAAGGAGCATCAAGAGCCCTTAATAATAGGGTGCGTTACATCAATGAGTATAAAAAGCATTTCAAAGACGCTGTGAATTTTAAGGCAGTTGGAGAAACTTCACCACATTATTTATATTATTATGCTAATTCAATTAAGAGAATTCACAAACACCTTGGGGACATCCCTATTTTTATAATTCTCAGGAACCCCGTTGATAGAGCATTCTCTTTATATTCTCATCTGCGTAGAGATAGTCGAGAACACAGAACCTTTGAGAATGTATTAAGGTTAGAGCAACAAAATATTAAAAATAATTTTGAATTTATATGGCATTTCAAGCGATCTGGGTTTTACTACAATCAAGTTAAGGCCTATAAAGATGAATTTAGTCAAGTAACTGTTTACATATACGAGGATTGGGCGAATAACTTACATGGGTTAGCTAATGCAATTTCTGAAAGCCTTGGCTTAAGTAAAATAGAGTATACCGAAAAAGCAAAGCTCAACATTGGTGGAATACCCCGAATAAATTGGCTAAATGATTTTTATAATTCTAGATTGGTAAAATTTTTACAGCGTGTGGAAAATAAGTTATTCTCGGATTTTGGATTAATCAAAAATTTAAGAAATTCTAATTTAGAAAAAAGGTATATGGACCCAGCAACTAAAGTGGAACTTGAAGATTATTTCAAAAAAGATGTAGAAAAATTATCAAAATATTTAGAAGTAAATTTATCCGAAAAATGGTTCAAAAAATGAAAATAACCGCAGTAGTCGTCACTTATAACCGCATAGAAAAACTTAAAAAAGTTATTGAAGCAATTCGTGGCCAGTCCACTTCTTTATTTCAAATCATAGTAGTCAATAACAGTTCAACTGACGGTACTCGAGAGTGGCTAGAAAATCAGTCTGACATTACTTTAGTCAATCAAGGAAATTTGGGTGGCGCCGGTGGTTTCAATACTGGAATGAAGCAAGCAGTTCTCAATGGTGCAGACTATGTTTGGATAATGGATGATGATGTCTATCCACAAAATTCAGCAGTTTCTGAATTGGTGAATCAATTGGATGGGCAGCAAGAGATTGGCTTTGCCTGCAGTTCTGTAGTTGACCCAGAAGGTAACTGTGTGAATACGCCTGATATTTTGAACCATCTAAATATTTCAAACTATAAACATTGGCAAAAAGATCTAGATAAAGGCATTGTTTACTTAGAGTCCTGCACATTTGTTTCTGTACTATTTTCAGCTGAGCTTATTAAGAAAGTTGGCTTACCAATCAAAGATTATTTTATTTGGGGGGATGATACGGAATATACAAAGCGGATTAGCCTAAAGTTTAAATTACCTGGAATCATTGTTGGGAAAAGTCGAGTGGTTCATGATCGAAGCTTTAGTAGTTCGCCGTCAATTGTAACTGAAAAAAATATGACTCGCTTAAAAATGCATTTCTATATGATTAGAAACAAAATACATATCATGAAGTTGTATTATAAGCATCCTTGGCTTAAGGTATGTGCTTATATCGCCTTTAGTGCTCTCACTATATTATTAACTTCAGACAAAAAACTAAAGCGATTATTACTGCTTTTTAAAGCATTTATTTCTGGACTCAAATTTAATCCTAAAATTAACGATTTTCTATGAGCACGCTTCCAGAAACTAGATATATTCGGTTTAGGAGGCTTTCAATTTTCCTCTTGTATGCTTTGGCATTCCTAGCCCCACTTGGCGTTCTTTCCCGTGCATTGACGGCAACCGCTGAAACGCTTAGTAGTGGGGTGTTTCTTTTGCCGGGACCAACTACCTTGATAATTATTATTTTAGTTGCATATGGATTTTTTTCAAGTGCTATCCCTTCCTATCTCAATAGGGTACGGATTTGGTATTATCTATTCTTTTTTACAATCATAGCATTTTTTGCAGGTTTGTTCCATCCCGATTATTTAAATGCCTGCATTCGCGCTGTAATGTTTTGTGTATACATGTCTCTAATGCTATACCTTATTATTTTAAATTTAAGCCAAAAAGAAATGCTGAACTTAGTCCTTTCTGCTGCATTGGGGATGGCCTTAATGTTGTTTTTGTCATTAATTGATTACTTTGGAATTTATAATATCCCTTTAGTCAATGAACGGTCATTTTCAGTAAAAGTTGAGGATCAGGGATTGAGAATCAAAACTTTATCGGGCCCTTTTCGCTCCCGTAGTGAAATGAGCGCTTTCTTATCAGTTATATTGCCAGTTTCTTTTGGGTATTTATTTATGCCTGGCACAAAAAAAATTCCACGGTTTTTAATATGCATAGCTTTAGTCATGGGCATCTTTTGTGTTATTGTAGGCGGTTCTCGGACAATGTATTTAGCGCTAATAGGATCTTTTTTTTATGTAGCATGGAATGCTATCAGAAAAAGATATTTTGGTAAAATTGTCATTTTTATACCTTTCTTGATTGCGGGGATAGCTGTCATCTTAATTCGCAATACCGACTATTTATTTTTGTTTATTTCCAGATTTGGAGAGATGAGCTATGAAAAAGTTTTTTATTCAGATGGTGACATGATCCGGTGGTATGCGTTGGTAGAGACAGCAAAGGAATTAGTATTCAAACCTTGGGGGTTAGGCTTCACTCAATTTAAGTATTTTGGTCGATTTTGGGATGTACACTCGATTTTCACTGAATTTATAAGGGCATCTGGAATAATCGGTATAATTCTTTTATCCTTATTTGGCATTAAAGTTTTTAAAAAGCATGTTTATGCGTCAAAACGATCACCATTCGTCTTTGTGTTCTTTTCAGGATTTATTGGATTCTTAATTTATAATATCGGGCACTCTTACTGGCAGGTAAGTGTATTATGGCTCTTCATGGGTTGCTATTTTATTGAAGTGTTTAATCGCAGGCATGCCCCAAACTTTCGATGAAAGAGAATCTCTTAGTTTCAGTTATTATTCCAGTCTTTAATCGAAAGGAATCTTTGCTTAAGGCGATTGATAGCGTTTTAATCCAGGGGGATCAAATTGCTGAAATTATTGTCATTGATGATGCCAGTAGTATCGATATAAAGGGATCACTCGAATCTATTGGATCAGACAAAATACAGTACTATCAAAATTCAGAAAACCTTGGAGCAGCCGCTTCAAGAAATATAGGCGTTAGCAAAGCATTGAGTGATTGGATCGCCTTTTTAGATAGTGATGATGTTTGGTATGCTGGTAAAATAACGAAACAATTTAATGCGTTAAATAAAAACAAAGCAGAGATTTGTTACTCTTCTGTAGATACAAATTCTAATAAGCAACTGGTCGCGAATTATTCTGACAATATTCTTTCTCCATTGTTGCAAAAAGGCAATATAGTTGTGGGCGGCTTTAGTGGCTTACTAATGAAAAAAAAAGCGTTCTTAAATGTGGGCGGTATCAATGAAAAGCTTAAGTCAAGGCAAGATTATGAATTGCATTTGCGATTAAGTTTAAATAATGTCAAGTATACGTTTGTTAAAGAATCCTTATTGTTTTTTAAAACAATAGGGTCTGATCGAATCACAACAAATCATTATTCTAGAATCTTAGGGATAATAAGGGTTTTGAAACTTCACAAAATATTATTTTTAAACTCAAAGGGCTATCGTTATATATATGATTTTGAAGAGCTCATTTTTCGGATTAGATTACTTAACAAACCAAAGACCTGTAATCGACTTTTGTTTTATTTCTTAAAACACTATCAAACATCTGTTCAATCGCTAGCATTAACGCTTTCCCGTTTTTTTAGGGCAAGAGTGAGAAACTATATAGGCAAATGAAGGTTCATATCTGGGGCTTAGGATATCTAGTGAAAAGTGGATCGGGGAACATCGATCTAGATGGAAATATCGTATCTTATTTCAAGTCGCTGTCTCAATTAGCTGATCGATTAAATGTCTGGATCCCTTTGCCTAAAGGCTCTCCATTGATTCGTTCGGAAGACTTTAATATAAATTTTTATCGGACGAATCGATTCTTTGTTATTTTTTCTGGGTTGCGCTTATTGTTTCATTCACGGGGAAGTCATATTTTTTTGTTCATGCCCGCAGCAAGTAGGATTGCCATCTTTGTTCCATTGTATAAGTTTTTTAGTAAATCTCTGACAGTTTATTTAGCCGATGATCCCTACGCTTTAGCTGATGGTTTGCGCCTTTCAAAAGTGCCTTTTGTTAAGTCCTTGTACTTATTATTGATAAAACAGTATTTGAAACTCGCAGATAGGGTTATTGTGCGGGGTAAATACTTGCGAGGGCTAGCATCAAGGCATAATGAAAATGTAGAAATAACAGTGCCGATTACAAAACTAATCGACTATAAAAATAGAAAATTATTGGGAGGGCAAAATTCCAGATTCAATATTGTAACATTAGGTCGATTAACTTGGGAGAAAGGATATAAAATATTATTAGATGCTTATTCTGAATGGTTACACAAAACAGATGTATGTTCTAATCAATACAAGTTAACAATTGGTGGGGATGGACCGGATGCAGAAGCAATAAAAAAGTACGTAAAAGAATTAAATTTAGAAAATTCTGTGGCATTTCCCGGTTGGATTTTAAGCGAGGAAAGCAAGATGCAATTTTGGCAAGATGCAGATTTGCATGTACTCCCTACGATAAATACAGAGGGGGTTCCAAGGAGTATTGACGAGGCAATAATTAATCAAGTTCCTACAATTGCTTCTGCAATTGGAGGAATTCCTGAGGAATATGCAAACAATGAAATATGTCAGATTAAACCTAACAATACAAAAGCATTATTGAAAGCATTTGAAAAGATGGTAGACTTTAGAAATTATAATCAATATTTAGAAAATGCCAAAATAAGGAGAGAATATCTCTTGAAGCTACCTTCAGCGGCAGAACAACATTTTTCAATAATACAAATACATTTGTCATGAGTATGCCTAGTTTAGTTTGGAAAAAAATTTTTTGGTTGTTCAAAAAATCTATTCTATATTTTTTTTCTTATCTAATAATAAATAAAAATGATGTCATTTTGTCTTTATTTCCTAAAACAGGAAGCACTTGGATTCGCTTTTTTTTATTTAATTATTTAAATGAAACTGAAAGTTTAGAAATAAAAGCAGGGATTGATCAAATGAATGCCGTTATGCCCGAATTTGGTCATAAGAGCATGTTAAATCAATGGCGGTTTAAGTCATCACCCAAGCTGATAAAGACCCATAGACCTTTCAGAAGTATTTTTTCAAAAAATAAGATTATCCTAGTAATAAGGGACCCTAGAGATATTTTAGTGTCATTTTATCATTATGCTTTAGCAAAAAAAGAATTTAATTTCTCAGGGACGCTTAAAGATATTATTCACCATAACGAATGGGGCTTGGAGTACTTTTTTGAACAGTTTAAATCATGGGAAAAATACGCTGGTTTAATCGTTAAATATGAAGACTTAAAAGCAGATCCCAAAAAATCTTTTAAAGAAATTTTGAGTTACATGGATATACCAGTTGATGAAGAAGCCCTAATAAATGCTATTCATAGATCTGATTTTAATGCGATGAAAAAAGCTCAAGAAACAAGCGAAGAATTTAAAAATAAATTTCAAGGCAATTTTACTTTTGCCCGTAGCGGTAAATCAAATCAGTGGGTTGAATATTTTGATGAAGAGGACATAAATTTCTGGAATGTCTGTAAGCAAAAGTATGAATTTTCTTTCTACTGAAATTTAGTTAGGCATGAGGAAAACAATATTTTTTGCCTTTGTTGAGCCATTATCATTTTCTGGGCAATCAGCAGCTTCAGAGCTTCTATATAAGCATTTTAAGGCAGAAGGTTGGAATTGCAAAAAAATATTAATTTATCCCCTCAACAGAGGAGAAAAGAATAGGGTCAAGCGATACGCAGATTTTTTCCAAAAACTAATAAAAACCGTATTATCATTAAAAGAATTAATAATTGAAAAGGATGCTATAGTTCACCTCAATTTGGGTCAAAGCTACGGCTCTTTTATAAGATTTTTAATTCCATTTATAGTCATCCGATTAAAGCGCACTTCATGCCTTGTAATTTCATTGCACGGGCATATTTTTATGCAGTGGACTAAAAATTCTGCAATTTGTAAATTTTTCTTATGGTATTTAAATCCTGCAAAAATGATTACTGTGCTCGGGAAGTCGCAGGCTGATAAATTATTCGAATTTGGTATTCCTAAAAGTGCGATTGAAATTATTCCAAATACTTGTGGATTTTCACCAATAGAGTTTAAAAAATTAATACATAAGCATAAAGATTCAGCTGTCATAAAGTTGTTACATTTGAGTTTGCTAATTGAATCAAAAGGTTTCCCCTTATTTTTAGAAGCCCTAGAGCTGTTATCTAAAAGGCAATTAGGTTTAAAGCTAGAGATTGTCCTGTGTGGCCCAATTTCATTCACTGCTTATTGTCAACAATTCGTTGATGAAAAATCTAAATCGGATTGGATTGATGCCAAGATTGCCAGTATTAATCAAAATGAGGATTTTCGAATAGTCTGGAAAAAAGGCCTATGGGGAACCGAGAAGAGAGGCGAATATGAATCAAGTCACATATTTGTATTTCCTTCACATTTTCCAGTTGAAACGCAACCTCTCGTTATATTAGAAGCCATGGCTACTGGATGTGCAATAATGACAACAAAAGTAGGGGAAATTGCTGATACTATTGGCAAAGAAGAATGCATGACGATTGCTCCCTATGGCGCAGAAGCTCTTGCCAGTGATATGCTAATTTTAATTCGAGATAAAGAGAGACGAATCGCATTAGCTAAAGCAGCATGGCAGCGGTATAAAGATTCTTATACGAATGAAAAACATTTAGCGTCTTGGGAAAAACTTTTTTTAACTGTAGATAAACAATGAAAATTTTAGTAACAGGTAGTTCTGGTTTTATAGGTCGCTGGTTAGGAAATCTACTCGATGAAAAAAATATTGTTTGGGCAGGAATGGACACGCGAAAAAAATGTGAGCACCATCAATGTAAAATACACTATCAAATAGATTTTAGTAATTCAGACCAATTAATGAAAGCCTTGAATGAATTTCAGCCAGAAGTAGTTGTACATTTAGCCGCTCGATGTGATTTAAAAGGGAAAACACTGGAAGATTATAAAGTTAACCAAAATGGAGTTAAAACACTCTGTGAGGCGATTAGAAAAACCCGCTCAATAAAACGAAGCATTTTTACCTCATCACAGTTGGTATGTAAAATTGGTTATGTGCCTAAAGATGAAGAAGATTTTTGCCCTCCAAATATTTATGGTGCAAGTAAAGTATGCACGGAAAAAATAGTACGTTGCTTAGGTGGAGGCATGAAAGAATGGTGTATTACAAGACCCACAACTGTTTGGGGCCCAAACATGGGGGCGCATTATAGGAAATTTTTAGAATTTATTCATAAAGGTTATTATTTTCATTCAGGCGAAGGAGCGCTTTATAAGTCGTATTCCTATGTTCAAAATATTGCTTATCAATATTACAAATTGTGCTTTGCGGATAAAAAAAGTATACATCAAAAAGTTTTTTACTTAGCGGATTATGAGCCAATTTCGCTTAGGGAACAAATTAATGGTTATGCTGATTTAATGGGGGTCAAAAAGCCTTACACAATACCTTTGATTTTTTGTTATGGGATTGCCGCAACTGGAGATGCCTTAAATTTTTTAGGGGTGCCATTTCCTTATAATAGTTTTCGGCTCAAAAACATCAGAACTGAATATATCTATGATTTAAGTGAAACTAAAAAAGTTTGTGGGGAATTGCCGTTTAGTTTTGAAGATGCTCTGAATAAAACTTCGGAATGGTTTTTGAATAGCAAATAATATGAAAATCGACTTTTGGACATCGACCGAGTACGGAGGCTTTATGAATGCCTTGATGTCTGAGTTGCGAGAAAAGCGCATAGAAGCGAGTCAGCGGTTTAATATTTCTGAAGCAACGTATCGGTCGGCACAAAGTTCCCTGCAACGATTGCTCCTTAGATTTCGCCAATATATTGCCTACCCGATTCAGCTTTCCTTTAATGTATGCTTTGAGACTATTAAAGGAAATAGTAAGCGTCCTGTTGTGGTGGCCACCAACACCTTCTTTGCGCCCTTGCTTGCCACTTTCTTTAATCGTCGGGTGGTGCATTTGGTCTATGATCTTTTCCCCGAAGCGATGATTCATTCGGGCAAATGGGAAGAAGGGCAGCTTCGGGTTAAATTTTTTCGCTGGCTGGTTGGTCTGAGCTTAAAACGCTCGGCGATGAATGTATTTTTGGGCGAGCGTCTCAAAGCCTATGTCGAATCGATTCACGGTGCTGTGCCCAACAGTTGCATCATTCCCGTCGGTGCGGATGAGCGCCCCTTTAGACAAATCACTGAACGGGCGGAGGGCAGTGAGGACAGTCCAATCGAGATTCTATACTGTGGTAACTTGGGCAATATGCATGACACGCAGACCTTGTTTGATGCTTGGGCTTCGGGCATAGAGGCTCCTTTTATATTTCGCTTCCAGTGCAGCGGGCCGAAGCGTGCCGCCTTGGAGCAGTTTTCGAAGTCCCATGCGAAAGCCCTCGGCGGTCGCCTGAAAATTGGCTCTGGCTTAGGGCAAGCGGAATGGATCGAAGCGATGCAATCGGCACCGATTGCCCTTGTCACCATGACTGAGGGGGCTCAAGAAGTGGTTATGCCGAGTAAGACCTACAGTGCAATGATGGCGGGACAGGCCATTCTAGCCATCGCTCCTGAAGATTCAGATTTGGTCGATTTGATAAAACACTATGATTGTGGCTGGTGGGTGCGGCCTGGAGATAGCGAAGGCTTTCAGCGTTGTCTGAAAGAGATACAAGCAAAGCCCAGTTTATTGCAGGAAAAGCGAAGGCTGGCCTTTGAAGCGGCACAGACCCACTTTGGGCAGGCACGATTAGCCGAAGCCTGGATGGCTGTATTTGAAACCTTGCAAAATTCCTAAATCCGCTAGGCTATAAGTTGTGTATTGCTTGACTCAAAGTCTGTTCTATCGCCGCTTACTGAGTAGCTGGTTGTTCTTTTATGTGATTTTTTCCTCTCCTGCACTGGGCCTAGGCTTATTTGAGAGTTTCAAGCAAAAGCCCATCGCTCTGGATTCAATACGAGCTATACAACTAGAAGAACGACCCGAAAACAAGGCTTTCGATCGAGCGTTAGCTGATTTTTCCGCCCTTTGGGCCTTCCGCATTGGGGTACTGCCCCAAGTGATGATCGAAGAGGAAGCGAGGGACTCCTCAGTGGCCTCAATTCTCTTAAAAAAAAGACAGTCCCATCAAGGCAAGTGCAGAGGGAGTTTTTCTCTGCAAAGAAAAGGAACGCAGATCGTTGTCACTGCACATGACACTGAGGGTTGGATCAATGCCTTATACACCATCGCCCATAAAGCCTTAGGAGCTCGTTGGTATTGGCCCAGTCCGCTCGGCTTCGAGTGGGTGGGGGCAGCGCCTCAGTTTTGGCCGAAAGACCTCGAACGGCGGGTGATTGAGCCGAGCTTTGACATGCGGACCCTGCATCCAATTAAGGGCGACTACAGCCGGCGCAACCGCCTTTCTACGGGCTACTCCTTTAACCACAATCTTGCCCGTATTTTTAAGCCTGAGTATCAGACTATCGCTCCGAATATGTATGCGGATCTCGGGGAGAGAGCCACTGTGGTCAAGGGGAATCGAGGCTACGATCCTCAACCAAATTTCACCGCGCCTGAAGCGATACAATTAGCTACACTCGCTGCCATCGAGCACTTTGAAAAAAATCCATCGTCGCGGAGTTTTTCTCTCTCACCGAATGATAATACTTTATTTGACACCTCAGAAGCTACGGAAGCGGCTCTCAGTCCTATCCGTTACTTTCGCCGCCGTCCCAACTACACTCCTTTAACTTTTGCCTTTGCTAACTCGGTAGCAGAAGCTGTTTTTGATCGGGCGGGCCTCTGGAAAAACGATCGCGGAGAGCCTCGTTACCTGACCATGCTCGCTTACTACTGGACAGAACAATCTCCAGATTTTCCTTTACATCCACGGGTCTTACCCGTGCTGACTTCGGATCGTGCTCAGTGGCATGACCCTTCCTATCGAATCGAAGATCGAGCCTTGGTCGAACGCTGGGCACAGTCTGGTGCCAAGCGCCTTGGTGCCTGGGATTATTATTTCGGAACACCCTATCCCTATCCAAGACAGTTCAATCAATGGATTAGCGAGAGTCTTCCTTTTTTAAAAGAGCAGGGGGTGGACATCTTTTTTTCTCAGTTGCCCGCAGTTTGGGGTTTAGATGGCGCTAAAGCATGGCTGAGCAGTCAGTTGCTTTGGTCTGTAGAGGCGAATGCCGACGAGTTACTCGATGAATTTTATCGGGAGTTTTTTGGACCCGCCCATGAAGCAATGCGCGCTTTTTATGAACGGGCTGAGGCGCATCGCAATGAGTATGCGGGTCCGGCTAGTTGGATAAAATATTACTACGATGAGGCGGGGATTGAGCTCTTTCCCAAGTCAGTGCTGGAGGATCTGAGAGATCAGATAGCTGTGGCACAATCATCCGTGCAAGCAGGGAGTCGCTATGACCAACGCATTGCCATTGTTTCAGAAGCTTTTGGGCTGACCGAAGCGTACGCCGAGTACCATCGGGCACGAAAGAATTTAGTGGAGTATAGCCTCGGTCTGCCCTCGACTGTTCATGGGCTAGACTTACTCAATCGCTTCGAGCAGACTCGCAAGGAATTTTTAAGTTACGCTGAATCGCTTGTAGACAACCCCTTACACGCTGCTTTATCGGAATTTCTAAAATTAGGGCAAACCGATCCAAGTGCCTGCGCAATCATTCCTATTGTCAATGAATCTGAGGGTGGGGCGGTTCAGCTTCTCGAGCGATTTTCCGAGGAGAGGGCAATCGCTCAGGCTTGGCTAGCACGGACAAAGGATAGCATGTCTTTGCTCAGTAATAGCTCGCTCAGTGCAGAACCAGACGCTTGGCAGCAACGGGATTTTCTCGGTCCCAAAGTGCCCCGCTTAGCAGGTTGGCGGATTGGATTTCGCCCCGCTGAAGATTTCAGTTTGCGTCCGCTGGCTGGAAATTCAGGTCTGCGTATTGGCGCGGCGGATATGTTTAATTTCTATACCTTTTCGCCGGTAGAAGCGGGAGCAAGCTATGTAATTGAAATGGATTGTGCTTATCAAGTCAGTCCAGATTGTCGGGCACAAATTCGAGTGGACTGGATTGATGCATCGGGCAAAAAGTTTGAGCACCTTCGTTTGCTTCAATTACCCAACGGAGGCTCTGAGGGCGTGCGGAGTCTCGATGTGCCCCTTCGAGCGCCAACAAATGCGACCCAAATTAAACTCAATCTACTCATCTTTCGCCAAGCTAAAGAAGACTGGATCGAAGTGCACAAGTTCGATTTGTCCAAAATTTTGGAGTGAGTTAAAAATAGCCTTGATTTAAGGCAGTTGATTTAAGGCAGTTGATTTAAGGCAGTTGAGAATTGCCCATCAAGAAGCGGTCACATTCGCGAGCCACAGCGCGACCTTCATTGATTGCCCAGACGATTAAGGATTGTCCTCTACGAACATCGCCGGCAGCAAACACTTTATCCACGGAGGTTTTAAATTGTCCGTAGTCGGCTTTGATATTGGAGCGCTGATCTTGCTCGAGATTGAGTTCTTCGACAATTGTATTTTCCGGCCCGAGGAATCCCATCGCTAAAAGAACTAAATCAGCTTTTAAAATGCGTTCACTGCCTTCGACTTTCTTGGGCATGAATCGACCGTTTTCATTGACCCATTCAATGTCGTGTACATGAACCGCAGTCACATTTCCTTGTTCATCGCCTTCAAACTTGCTCGCACTGACAAGATACTGGCGAGGGTCTTCTCCTTGAACCGCCGCCGCTTCTTCTTGTCCGTAGTCCATCTTGTAGACTTTGGGCCATTCTGGCCAAGGGTTATTTTCCGCTCGTTCTTCTGGCGGCTTAGGCATAATTTCGAGTTGTGTCACCTGAGCACAGCCGTGTCGTAAGGAGGTGCCTACGCAGTCCGTTCCGGTATCACCACCACCGATGATGACGACATGTTTACCCTTGGCGAGTTCAGAAAATTGTTCTGCTTTTCCTTCCTTAATATCCCAAATTTCTTTGGTATTCGGTCCGAGGAATTCCATGGCAAAACGGATGTTTTTCAGTTCCCGTCCATCGATAGGAAGATCTCTAGGCTTGGTCGCTCCGCAACAGAGTATGACTGAATCGAAGTCATTGAGTAAGTCTTTCGCTGAAATAGTTTTGCCGATTTCAACGCCACATTCAAAGGTGATACCTTCGTCTTCCATTAAGTGAATGCGACGCATGACGGTGTCTTTTTCCAACTTCATGTTCGGAATGCCGTACATTAATAGCCCGCCTGGACGATCCGCTCTTTCATAAACAGTTACTAGGTGTCCCGCTTTATTCAACTGGTCAGCTGCAGCCAGTCCTGCTGGACCTGAACCGACAACGGCTACTTTTTTACCCGTTCTTTTTTCTGGAGGATTCGGAGTAACCCAACCTTCGGCCCATGCCTTGTCGATGATCGAACATTCAATATTCTTAATCGTTACGGGAGGCTCAATGATGCCGAGGACACAGGAGCCTTCACAGGGAGCGGGACAGACTCGGCCGGTAAATTCAGGAAAATTATTTGTCTTGCTCAAGCGTAGATAGGCTTCATGCCAGCGACCTTTGTAAACTAAATCATTAAACTCGGGAATGAGATTATTGATCGGGCAACCACTCGCCATATTACTCAGCGTTATCCCTGTATGGCAATAGGGTGTACCGCAGTCCATACAACGAGAGCCTTGCTTTTGAATCTGAGTGATTTCAAAGGGCTCGTGAATTTCATTCCAGTCGTTTAAGCGCTCTTTAGGGGAGCGGTTCGGAATGGTCTTGCGATTAACTTCTAAAAATCCAGTTGGTTTTCCCATAATATCAATCCTTTCTTAAAATTAATGTCCAGCTTTCACATTTTCTTCGAATGCGGCCAAGATAGCGTCATCTCCTTCAAGTCCGCGTTCTTTAGCCCGTTCTTGGGCTTCGAGTACGCGCTCGTAGTCTTGTGGCATCACTTTGAGGAATTGCGCGGAAGTGCTCGCCCAGTTGTCGAGAATGTATTGCCCGCGTTTTGAGCCCGTCAATTGAACGTGGGTTTCAATGCGCGCCTTTACTGATTCGATTTCTGCATCTGCACATTCGATCAGTTTGTAGACATTGACCATTGCTGGGTTGAGTGAATGTTGGACAAGGTCGCCTGCTTCATCAAAGACATAGGCGACTCCACCCGACATGCCTGCGGCTAGGTTTCTTCCCGTCGTGCCTAAGTTGATGACCTGACCGCCCGTCATGTATTCCAAGCCGTGATCACCAATTCCTTCTATAACCGCCCGAACACCTGAATTTCGAACACAAAAGCGTTCGCCAGCCATGCCTGCGATATAGGCTTCACCGTTAGTTGCCCCGTAGAAACAGACATTGCCAGTGATGATATTTTCGTGGGCGACAAAGGGGGCTTCCTCTGGAGGTCGAACAATGATCTTACCACCGGAAAGACCTTTTCCTAAGTAATCGTTGGTGTCTCCAGTCACTGTAAAAGTCATCCCTTTCGGGCAGAAAGCACCTAGGCTTTGGCCTGCCGAACCGGTGAGATTGATTTTAATCGTATCTTCTGGAAGCCCGTCAAAGCCGTACTTTCGAGAAATTTCTGCCCCGGTCATAGTTCCGACCACACGGTTGGTGTTGACGATCGGCAAATTGATTTCTACCGAGCTTCCCTGTTCAATAGCGGGCTTGGCTAAGTCTATTATCTGCGTCACATCTAGGCTTTTGTCGAGCAAGTGATCTTGCTTCATTTGGCAGTAGGTGCCCACCTCAGGACCGACTTCGGGTCGGTATAAAATTTTGCTGTAATCCAGTCCCTTCGCTTTCCAGTGATCAATGGCTGGGCGGAGTTCAAGACGATCGACATGCCCGACCATCTCATCAATTGTTTTGAAGCCGAGTTTCGCCATGATCTCACGCACTTCTTCAGCAACATAGTTCATGAAATGAACAACTGCATCGGCCCCGCCCTTGAATTTTTTGCGCAATTCAGGATTTTGAGTAGCGACGCCCACTGGGCAGGTATTAAGGTGGCAGACCCGCATCATTAAGCAACCAAGGGTGACTAGGGGAGCGGTGGCAAAACCAAATTCTTCGGCACCGAGCAAGCAGGCAATGGCGACATCGCGACCCGTTTTCAGTTGTCCGTCTGTTTCGACAATGACGCGTGAACGCAAGTCATTGAGGAGGAGGGTTTGGTTGGTTTCGGCTACGCCGAGTTCCCATGGAGCTCCAGCGTGTTGGATGGAGGAGCGAGGAGAAGCCCCCGTTCCGCCATCGTAGCCCGATACCAGAATAACATCGGCTTTTGCTTTGGCGACACCGGCGGCAATGGTACCGACGCCGACTTCGGAGACTAGTTTGACATTGATGCGCGCGTGGTGGTTGGCGTTCTTTAAATCATGAATCAGCTCGGCTAGGTCTTCGATCGAATAAATATCATGGTGGGGTGGAGGAGAAATTAAGCCGACCCCTGGAGTTGTCCCTCTTGTTTTAGCAATTTGTGGGAGTACTTTGTGCCCAGGCAGTTCGCCACCCTCTCCGGGCTTGGCACCTTGTACAATTTTAATTTGAATTTCGTCTGAATTGACAAGGTAGTAACTGGTGACCCCAAAGCGGCCTGAGGCGACCTGCTTGATCGCTGAACGACGGCTATCTCCGTTGGCATCCGGTGTGAAGCGTTCTATTTCTTCTCCGCCTTCACCCGTATTTGATTTACCCCCAAGGCGGTTCATGGCAATGGCTAGGGATTCGTGGGCTTCTTTTGAGATTGATCCATAGGACATGGCGCCAGTCTTAAAGCGTTTGACGATGGATTCTACTGGCTCGACTGATTCGATGGGGATTGATTTT
>MDTB01025978.1_pt1 | contig 41640 bp, 38 predicted proteins | sample 811161 | NCBI WGS metagenome assembly MDTB01 (sample SAMN05326650, study PRJNA326480) | marine metagenome | isolation source: seawater | place: Mediterranean Sea | collected 2009 | reverse complement strand
GGAAGCGCAGTAATGCGTGCAGCTGACCAGTACTAATAGCTCAATTGGCTTGATTTATGCACTGAAAAAAATTTTAAAGATATAGATACAAAAAAATACCTAAAAGTATTAGCATAATTGTTGTATTTTAAATTCATAATTTTAGATAATTAATAAAAAGTTTAATGAAAAGAAAAAAAGATATAAAAATTTTTAAAAATTTTTTAAATACTTCAGACAAAAATGAACTTACAGAGCTTTTTTTTGATTCCTTTAAAAATTCCTTACCATCAAAGTTTAGTAAAAAAAAATCCTTGTTGGAAGATGAAGAATTTCATAAAGCATTAATAAATTTCAGAAAAAAAAACCCAAAAAAATTTGGTAAGTTATATGATTTATTTAAATTAAAAGCTCAAGTAAAATCATTTTTTTTTAAAAGAAAATTTTTGATATTATTTTCAAAAATATTAAATATTGAAATTAAAAATTTATATATTAGTGGTATTATGTTAAGAATGGATGCACCAGAGGATAAAAAAAATACTTTAGATTGGCATCAAGACTCTGCTTATTACCATATTAATTATCCTAAATTTAACTCTTATGTGGCCTATGTTCCTTTGGTTAAGAATACCTCGGAAAATGGAACAGTACAGTATATTCCAAAATCAAACAAACGACTATTAAATCATAAAAAAATCAAAATAAAAAAAAATGTAATTAAACATGTAATAAAACCATCTAAAAGTGAATTAAAAAAAATAAAAAATTTTGATATAAATTTTGGAGATGTTGGTGTTTTTCACACAAATTTAAAACATAGAAGTGGAACAAATATTTCGAAAAAGATTAGACTAAACTTACTTTGTAGATTTTATGACATGAGCAAAAGCTTCAACGAAGGCAGCGAAAGATATGTTTTTAAATCATCTGGTAAAAGTTTTTTGTTTTAGAATAAATTTTAATTATATATTTTTAAATAATTCTAATATTTTATTTAAATAAAATTTTGAATTTATTTTTTTATTTTTATTTGTCTTACCCTCGAACTGAATTTTTTTAAGTTTAAATGAAATTGCTGCTATTAAAAATTTATCATTTTTTATTTTATTAAATTTTTTATTAAAAATTTTCAAAATTTTATATTGAATTGAGTTTTTTATATATAAATTTAAATTTGTTTGATCAATTGAGCTTTTTGGACTTAAGATATATTTTGAATTTTTTTTTTTTTTTATTTTTTATAATATTTTCTTTTTTACAATAAAAAATAACACTTTCATGAAATAAATCATGATTAACTCTATCTTTAGTTTTTGGATATTCTAATGAGGATCCTGTGATAGTGATATAGTTTTCTTTTAAAAAAAGTCTTACTTGTTTTGGTTCATAAAGATAATGGTAATCAACAAATGCAGTGTCCATAATTGATGCAGTAAAGTAATCAGCTACAGCTTTATTATTTTTTAATAATAATATATCCTCAGATTTATAACTAAATAATAAGATAAATTTATAAAATTCCTCAATATTTATATGTCTAGTTAATTTTCTAATAATAGCATGAATAAAATGAGCATACGTTCCAGATCTGTAAAAATATAACCATAAATAAGAGTTTGGCTTCATTGCATCAAAAATATTGATTAAACCTTTTCCTGTATGACTAAAATGTTGTGCTATACCGTGAAGATAAACTAAGTCAAATTTATTTTTGGGCAATTTATGTTCAACAAGGTCAACATTATTAGAATAAATATTTTTTAATTTTTTTTTATTAATATATTTTTTAAAATTTTTAACATTCGTTCTGCTTATATCGTAATGATATATTTTTTTTGGCTTAAAGTCTGTGAAGCTAATTGCCTGTCTTCCAGTGCCTACATCCATTATTACTTTATTTTTGATTTGTTTATCAATGCCCATTCTTCTCATATGAGATTTAATAGTTTTTTTGTAAATATTGATGTTCTTTGAAGAAAAAACTTTTAGATTATTTTTTTTATTTTTAAGAATAAAGCCTGCTCCAGAGGTATATTGACCATATACTTGATTATATTTTTTGTTTAACAATTTCATGTATAGTCTATAATAATCAATTATTTATAATACAAATAAATTTTAATAAAACGATCGATTTAAGATACAAAAAAGATTTTTGGTTAATTCAATAAGCAAAAAGAATTTTGTTTTAATATGAAAAATTACAAAAAAATCTTTATGACTGGGACCATGAGAACAGGAGGCTCTCTTTTAATAAATATTCTCTCTGCTCATAGTAAAGTTGTAATTTTAACTGAAGTTATTCATTTTTATAGATTTATTTATAATCGTTACAGCCCATTAAACGTAAAATCACTTGATCATTTACTAAATGATTCTCGTCTAAGACTAAAGTATAGAATGAATATGAATTTAGACGTGAGTTATTTGAAGTCAAAAATATTGAAAAAAAAACTAAATTATAAAAATATTTATGTTGCATTTTTGGATTACTTTACAAAAATTGCAAAAAAGGAGATTGGAGGTGACTATGCCGCCTTGCAATGGAGAGAGATACCAGAATTTTTAAATAAATTTAATAATGGTAAGGTTATCCAAATTTATCGAGATCCTAGAGCAGTATTAGCTTCCTGGAAAAAATTAAGCTCAATTCAAAATTATTCTTATTTAAATGCTATTTTCAATTGGGTTGACTCAGTTCAGCATGTTAGAAAATTTAAAAAAAAATATAAAAAAAGCAATTATCTTTCGATAAGATACGAAGATATAATGTTCGACCCAATTAAATCGGTTAGCGAACTAACAAAATTTTTAGAAATTAAGAATGAAAAAAAACTTTTAGAGCCTGACAGATGGCCAAAAAGTTATAATAGAAAAATTGTTAGAATACCTAGATCAGCTCATGAAGGAAATAATATACTTGGATTTAGTACAAAAAGAGTTTCAAATTGGAAAAAAAATTTAAATAGTTGGGAAGTTTACTTTATTGAAAAAGTATGTGGTAAATTAATGAAAAAATGTAATTATTCATTATCAAATTTCAATAAAATTGAAATAAACAAATTTGAAAAAAAAATTCAGAAAATTTTATCAAAAAACAATTTATTAAAAAATAATTATAATATTTTTATAAACAAAAATATTGGTGTAAACACATATCCAACCGATCCAACTGATCCGAGAAATTGGGGAAGTCACGATGATCCAAGCAAATGGTTTGTTGAGACAGACCGTGCAAGAGACTATTTCCAAGAATTAGCACTTACTTCAAAAAAAATTAATGAAAAATATATCTAGAATAATTTAGAAAATTTTAATATTTTTTTTCTTTATTAATTTATTTATCTCCCGTGTTTTGCTTAAAAATTCTTTTTTGGTTTTATCATTGGTCAAATATAGATCTATTTTTTTTGGATGATTAAATGGCAGATCAACTCCGACTACATTTTTAATTTTTTTGTCAATTGCTCTTTGATAAAGTTTTTTATAATCTCTTTTAATAAGAGATTTAATTTCAGCTTTTATATAAATCTGTAAAAAATGCTTAAGATTATTCCTGCACCATTTTCTAAATTTTTCTGATGTTATATTTGCACTAATAATAAGATTTATTTTTTGACTGGAAATATATTTGACAAAAGACGTCATTCTTAATGCATTAATATCTCTATCTTTGATTGTGTATTTTAAATCGTTTCCAAACAATGATCTAAATTCATCCCCATCAAGAAAGATAGTATTTTTGTGCTTTAATATGAATTTTTTGTAATAAAATCTAGCTAATGTAGTTTTTCCAGACCCCGATATACCTGTAATCCATAATATCATTAAATATTATTTTTTACATATATATAATGGAGATCTTTTTATAATTTGAAAAAAACCATTTTTATTAATTTCTTCATCATATATTTTTTTATAGTCATCCCAAAAACTGTCTATAAGCTTAATTCCTCTTGGCTCTACACCTGATGCCACAAAACCCATCAAGATATCCCAATCTGTGACCCTTAGTTCCTCCTCTTCTATTTTTTTTTCAAATTTGAAGTATTTAGGTAGCATTTTATCTGCTACTTCTTCAGTAAACGAGTCAATAATTCTATCCGTTGGAAAATTTGAGTCTAAATTTCTTCCAATTTCATATACATTTAACATGTGTTTTTCACTATTAGTTGTGATGCTACAAAATGATAATGAATTGTCGTTTAAACAATTCTTTAAATTGTCTATTGATTTATCTTTATCTCCCGCATGATAGAGAACGTTATGACAAAATACTATATCAAATTGGCCTTTATACTTTTCCAAATTATCAATATCTGCCAATTCAAAAGTTTTTTTTGCGTTTAATCCTTCTGTATTGGTTTTCTCTTTTTCTATCATTGCTTCTGTTGCATCTGTAAAGGTAATATCTAGTTTATATTTATTAAAATTTTCCATATTTTTTTTCCAAAAAACACCCGTTCCACATCCAACATCTAATATTTTAATTTCTTTAGTTTTATCAAATCCAGATAAATCATACTGCTGGAATATCCATTCATGAAAACCAATTTTATTTTTTGTAAATTGATGTATCTTAATTCTTGCTTCTAAATATTTAGTTGTGCTGTATTGTTTTTTTTTAAGATAATCTTTGTTAATTTCCTCGGACATTTTTTACCTTTATTTACCTTTCTATAATTTAAATTTTAAAAATCTTTTCAATTCCCTCAACATCTCTTTGAAAATCAATTACTTTATTGTTTTCATCAAAACTGACAGAATACATGTCTGGCATACTTATACTTTTCCAGTCATCAAAAGTAAATTTTTGATTTAAAAAGTACTTTAATATAATTCCGATTGAATTTCCATGAGATACCAATATTAGATTGTAGTCTTTTTCGTAAAAATCATTAAGAATTTTATTTAATTCAACTTTAATTTGCTCAACATGATCAGATTGAGAAGATCCATTTTCTACTTTAAAATACTCATCATCCCACATTTTTTTTATTATTTCATGTTTTGATAAATTTTTGTCTTTTCCTATATTAATTTCTTCTAAGGATGGATTCTCTTCTATTTTTACATGGAAATCCTCAGATAATTTTTCAATTGTTTGAATTGCTCTTTTAAATGGACTTGAGATTAATCTTACTGATTTGTCTTGAAACTGAGATTTTATTTTTTTACATAAAGACGTTGCTTGAATAATTCCATCTTTATCCAATATTCTTTCTCTATCGCTTCCTTCCATTTCAGCTTTCCCATGTCTTATAAGGAATAGTTTTTTTGTCATTGTTGTATTTATTAAGTTATTTTGGTTAATTAAAGTTAATTATTTCAACAAACTTATACTTATTTTAGAAATATTGTAAATTTAAAAATATCTTTTTATAAAAACTAAAAATTAGTTTTATGTAAATAATTTATACAAATTAACTTTAATAAGCAAAATTTACATAAAATTTATGTTAACTTTATTTAATTTGAATTTTATAAATTAATTTTTTTTTTTGTTTTGAAAAATTTTTTTGCTACCAATAAATCTTTATTATTATCAATTTCAAACCAATATTTTTTAGTTTCTATAAATTTAAAGTTCAATATCTTGTTTTTTATTAATAAATTTATAAAGCTAGTAAAATCTATTTTTTTATTTTTAATTTTTCTATAAAAAATTTTTACTTTTTTTAAACTTTTATAATTTAATCTTATCAAACCCATAAATTGATATTTTGGAAGTTTTTTCTTAATTTTAGAGCCAATACTTAAGATACTATTATTTTTTGTTTCGATGTCTTCTGCATCAGATTTAATTTCGTTATCAAACATTCTTAATTTCCATATTTTTTTCCAATTAGATTTTAATAAAAGGTGATTATTATTAAAATTTATCATTTTTCCAAATAATGATGGATCAAAAATTATGTCGGAATATGTTATTATTACATCCTGGTTTATTTTATTATATCCTTTAAAAAAGCTCTCAACCATATTGGTAACTTTGTAATCTGTATTATTTACTAAGAAAATTTTTTTTGTATTTTGATTATCAACTATTTTTTTTATTAAGTTAACTTTATAGCCCCCAACAATAATAATTTTGTCAAAATCTTTTGAGATATCTAATATTCTTTCCAAAAGAGTTTTTTTATTAATACTTACAAGACACTTGGGCATCTTTTTATTCAATCTTCTTCCCATTCCTGACGCCAGTATTACTAAATTCATTTAAATATTTTTTTTATTATTTCTCGATCAAAATTTATAATTTTTTTATTTCTTTCTGGATGCCACATAATTCCATAAATCGATTTATTTACATGTTTAAAGTATTCAACCACACCATCATTTGATGAAGCTAACATTTTTAAATTTTTACCCATCATAATACTGTTAAAGCCATAGTTATGAAAAGAGTTTACCTTTATACCTTTGGACAATGAAGGCCCTGAGATAAAGTGTTTTCTTCTAACGTGATTTTCTATTTTTTTTAATTTTCCTTTAAAGTGTATATTTATTCTTTGAGCACCCCTGCAAATACCTAAAAGAGGTATTTTATTTTTATTTGCAAAGTTCAAAAGTTTTTTTTCCAAGATATATCTCTCATCTATTTTTCTTGGATCTCCCCCTCCAGACAGAACGATACCACTTGGAGATATTTGATTAATATATTTTAAAATTTTAAATGAATTTGTAGGTAAAAGAACAGGTATGTATCCAAGCTTTAAAATTAAAGAACTTAATCTTACATCCAAGTTGTCTCTGAGTTCCTTAAAATCTCCTATTTTTTCATATCTTTGAGTGATAAGAATTTTTTTCATTTTAGATAAGATTTAATGTATTGTTTGTACAATTTAATTGTACTTTATTAGAGTAAATTAATTCTGAAAATATTTTATCACCAACTCCTATTGCTGCAGGTATGCTCAGTTCATTACATCTTATGGCCATATGAGAATTAATCCCTCCATATTTTGTAATTAATCCTCTTATATTATATGAAAATAAAAAATCATAACCAGGGTCAGCGTTTTCAATACAAATAATTTTACCAGTATACTTTTTAGATTTAATTAAATCTTTTAATATTAAAACCTCGCCAGTGATACTTTGGTTTGTTATAAAATTTGGCTCATTTTTTTCTAGTCTAAAATAATACACATCATTTTGATGAAAAATATTTGATGGTAATTTAATAAATTTATTCTTCATATACTGTAATTTAGATGTTTTAATTTCCTCTAAAAAAACTTTTTTTAAGTCATTATGATTCAAATTATAAAAAAGTTCTTTAATTTTATGAATTGATAAAAATTTTATATCCTCTTCACCAATTTTTATTCTTTTGAATAAAATTTTTAAATTTTTAAATATTTCATTAATACTTTTAGAAAATATAAATTTTGAGTATTCTCTCATTTTTATACTTTCTTTTATAAAATTAATTAGCTTCAAGGCATTGATAGAGTGGTTAGTTTTTTTCAATAGTCTATCAATTTTAGTCATTGTTTTTTTAGAAAAATTAAATTTGTCAATACTAATTTTTTTTATTCTAATATTTTTTGTATTAAAATATAAATTGTATCCATCTTTATAATTTAGTGTATCAATATCGTATGTGTTAGGTCTCAAGTGACCATACTTTTTTAAAAAGTTTTTTTTATTTTTTCTTACAAGGTCAATATTCAACTCAGAAGCAATTGTTTTTATAGATTTTAAAAATTTCTGTTTTTCATTTAAGTTAATTACACTTTCTTCAGCAAGTGAATTTATTAGCTCTACAGCAATAAATCCACACCTTGCCATTCCTGCAAATGGAAGTGTGCCAAATTTTTTACAATCCTCTATTAACCAATATATTTTGTCTAAATTATAAGTTTTTGAATCAGATATCTTCTGAATTCTTGATTCTAGTTCTTTTAGTTTTTTTGGGGCCTTCTCTAGTTCTCTGTAAGCTATTGAATTAATATTTTTAAGAGAATGAAATATTTCTTTTTTATCTTTTTTTGAAAAAATTTTATTTGGTAGTTCTTTTAACCTTTTATTTGTTGAAAAAGTAAAGCATGTTAATGCAATCTTAAATTCTATTTTATCATGGAAGTGAGGATTTTTTTTTAATTTATTAAGATAAAAATTAACTAATTTTTCCGATAAGTTTTTATTTAGTTTATTGGGTATCCAAGAGTTAAAATCTACTCTTGTATCCACATAGGGCATTCCAAAAAAAGAATTAAGTAAACCAGTATTTTCTAAGTTTCTATAACCATAATCTCTTCTTTGTACCGCCCAAACATTATCTGTTATTAATTCTCTATAAAGTGAAAGTGAAAGAGGGCTGGGTCTTCTTCCAATTATTTCGGCAGGATTCCAATCTGGCATCACACCAAAAAAAGTTGTTTTACCAAGTAAAAAATAATTTCTTTTTTTTATTTTTTTTATTTTTTTACTTAACTTATCTAAATGTTTATTAAAAAGTTTATCTTTTACATAGCTATTTTTTTCTGTAGTGATCAACTTTCGAACTTGCAAAAGAAATAATTGACCTTTTTTATTTATTGCAAATTCAATATCGAGCATATCTTCCTTAAACTTATTTTTTAAATCATCTATAAGTTTCTTAATTTTGAATAATTTTTTTGGAAGTTTAACTTTACAATTTTCGTAGATATAAAATGTTTCATTCTTGTCATCCTTACCACTTGTTATAACTGTGCTGTCACTCGATTTAGACATATTAATCACATAATATGGAGATCTATCTTCTTTTACGCATGACATTGCTACACCTGAATACAAAATGTTCTGAACCATTTCTTGTATCAAAATTTTATTTTTATTATTTTTATATTCTCCATATGAATGGATAACCTGATTAATATTATATTCTATATCTTCTCTGTTATTTGCTTTTATATTAAGTATCGATAAAAATTTACCAGCTGCAGAAGTTTTTTTAGTGTCTTCCGAAAAGTTTGAAGATCGAATTGCTATTTTTTTAAATTTTTTTTCTATTATTTCTAGGTAATATTTTCTATTTTTTTCATAATCATTTACTCTGAAAGAGAAAATATCTGGAATGATTGCAGATGAAATTTTTAATTTTTGAAGTGTAGTGGCTTTATCAAAAAATTTATATTTCTTCATCATTTATAGATTGGTAACTAACTATATTTTAATCTTATATTTAAGTTTAATAATAAATTAAATATATATTTCAAATATATCAATTAAAGATTAATGAGAATATCTCAATAAAAATTTGTTTTACAAATTAACATAAGAACTGAGCAAAATGTTTCAGTAAAATTAAAAACTTTAATTTTTTTAATTTGATAATTCCTTGAATTATGATTTAAAGTTCATTAAACAAATGAATGACATAATTACTTTATCTATCTATGAGTACCACAACGCTTCTGCTTCAATTTCAAGAGGCTCAAAAATTTTAGCAGCTTTTCAAGAAGATAGATTTGTAAAAAAAAAAAAATGAGGTAGGGATCCCACTTAATTCAATTAAAGCTTGCCTAAAATATCTTAATATAAATGCGAGAGATGTTGATTATGTTGGGATTGTAAATGATAAAAATAGTTTTAAATCAAAAAACTCAATATTAAATTTTTTATTCAAAAGACAGTCAAGATATACAGTAAATGATTGGAAGAAAGAAAATGATTTTTTTTGGTATAAAAAATTAATTCAAAAAAAAAAGTTAGAGTCATTTTTCAAAGCAATGGGTGGTAAAAAAATGATTCAAAAAGATCACCACATCAATACTAATTTTTATGATGATAAAAAAAATTTTAAATATTTAATAACAGAGTTTCAAAAGAGAAGACTAGATGCTTATAAAAAAATTGGTTTTAAAAAAGAAAATATTTATTTTCTTCCTCATTATTTATTACATCATTATCAAGCATTCTATTCTTGTATAAATAAAAATTTCAACCAAAATAATATTATAGTTCATTGTGAAGGCGACGGTGGAACTTATAATCACGCTATTTCAAAATTTACAAAATCAAAAGGAATAGAACTTATAAAAGGAACAAATAATTTTAATTTAGGTCGATTATATCAATGGACTACTTTAAATTTAAATATGTTGCCTTATCATGATGAGTATAAAGTAATGGGTTTAGCGCCATATAGTGATGCAGACGTAAACCATAATTTATATAAAAGTTTTAGTAAATTTTTTTATTTAAATAAAAAGACTGGATTAATAGATACAAAAAGTAATTTAAGAGATTTATATTTTACATTTAAAGAATTAATCAATAACACAAGATTTGATAAAGTTGCAGCAGTTTTGCAAAAATTTTTAGAAGATCTTTTATTAAAATTTTTTAGAAATATAGAAATTAATTTTCAACCAGATAATATATTTTATGGTGGTGGAGTAGCAATGAATGTAAAAGCAAATTTATATATTTCATCAAATTTAAAAAAAACACAAAAGTTTTTTGTGCCTTTATCTCCTGCTGATGAAACAAATGTGTTTGGTGGAAATTTCTTTTTGATTGAGAAACATTGTCTTAAAAATAATATCTCACTAGATAATATTAAGCCGCTTGAAAATATTTATCTTGGTAATAAATATGAGTTCAAGAAAATTTATTTTAATAAATTACAAAAATATAAAATCTCAAAATATTCAAGAAAAAATATTTGTCAAAAAATTAAAAATGGAGATGTAATTGGAAGATATTTTGGTAGAGCAGAATTTGGTCAAAGAGCATTAGGTAATAGATCTATCTTAGCAAGCATTAATTATCCTGGAATAGTGGAAAAAATAAATAAAAAAATAAAATCAAGAGATTTTTGGATGCCATTTGCACTCTCTATAACTGAAGATGAATTAAAAAAATATTTTTACAAAAATAAGAGTTTAGATCCATTTTATATGACAACGTGTTATAAATTAAAAAATGAGGTTGATTTGAATAAATTTAAAAATGTAGTACATCCTGCTGATAGAACTGGTAGACCTCAAATAGTTACTAAAAAAAATAATTTAGAGTATTTTTATTTGTTAAATGAGTTAAAAAAAACGACTGGAATTGGAGCAATATTAAATACTTCCTTTAATATTCATAAAAAAACAATAGTTGAAACAATTGATGATGCAATTAAAGTTCTTAAAACTACTAATTTGGATGGAGTAATTATTAATGATTACTATGTCTCAAAATAATTTATCTTTTTTATTAAACAAATTAAGTATATAAAAATTTATGTCTAAATACGGATTTTATGAGAGATTATCAAAAGAATTTCCTTCTCAAGTAATGGTTGATATTACAGAAGTTTGTAATTTAGGATGTATTCATTGTACACATCCAAAATTTAAATTGAGTAGCGCTTATAATAAAAGAATGATCAACCCAGAAATTAATAAAAAAATGGTTGACGAAGTTGCAAAATATGGAAAAGGAATTACCAAGTATATTAGGTATACCAGTAATGGCGAACCTTTAGTTCATCCTAGATCTTATGAGATTTTACAATACGCTGTAGATAAATCTGGCACAAAGGTGACATTAACTACTAATGGCACACTTCTTAAAGAAAAAAAAATGAAAAAGCTACTGTCTACCGGTCTACATATGATTGACATAAGTATAGACGCTTATTCAAATGAAATTTATAAAAAAGTAAGAGTGGGAGGAGATTTGAATGTAACAAAAAAAAATGTTCTTAGATTACTAGAATTGAATGATGAAGTTGGTCATAAAACAAAAATAATAGTAAGTTTTGTTGAGCAAAAGGAAAACTCTCATGAAATAGAAAAATTTAAAGAATTTTGGCAAAAACAGTCTGTGGATGAGGTTTTGATTAGAAAGCTTCATACAAACAGTGGATCAGTTATTAAAGAAAATGGTCCTGAATTAAATAAGAATGAAAGTAGAAGAGCCTGCCTATATCCATGGGAAAGAGTTGTTTTGACAGCAAAAGGTACATTAAATTTTTGTCCAACTGATTGGTATGGTAAGTCAGAAGTGAGTGATTTTGCAAAAACATCTATCAAAGAAGTATGGAAAAATAATTTTTATAATGATTTGAGAGATCAACATTTAGCAAATGATTATAAAAATGACTTTTGTAAACAGTGTCCTGATTGGAAAAACACTTCTTGGCCATTTGATAAAAATAAAAGTTACGCTGATTTAGTTGAAAAGGTTTTATACGAAGAAAAATAAAATGAGAAAAAAAGTAAAATTTGGATCAAAAATAATTGGTGATAATGAAAGAGTCCCTTTTATTGCAGAAATAGGAGTAAATCACTTAGGTAAAATTGGTAACGCTTTAGAATTAGTTGAGTCAGCAGTTAGAGCGGGTAGTGATTTTTTAAAATTTCAAACATATATAGCTGAAGACAGATATGATAAAAATAATCCTAGATACGAAGAGTTTACAAGTCTGCTCAAAGATTGGGAGTTATCAAGGGAAGAGCAAATAGAAATGTGGAACTTAGCAAAATCACTTGGGGCAGAGGTTTTTACATCAGTTTATGAATTAAAAAGTATAGAATTTGCTGAAAAAATGGGAACAGTTGGGTACAAAATTGCAGCTTTTGAAATGAAAAATAAACCTCTTTTAAAAGAAGTTTTTAACACCAATAAACCAATTATAATTTCTTGTGGAATGACAAATTTAGATGAAATTAATGAATTAGTAAATTTTTTAAATGAAAATAATGCTAAATATATTTTGTTACACGTAGTTTCATCTTATCCTTTAGAAGAAAGACATAGTTATTTGAGTAAAATTAATATTTTAAAACAAAAGTTTGATTGTCCCATAGGTCATTCTGATCATACACCAGGAACATTGATACCACCTTTAGCTGTTGCAGCTGGTGCCCAAATTATTGAAAAACATTTCACAATTAATCCTAAATATAGATTATCTGATAATTTTTTTTCTGTAACTGAGGAGCAGGTAAAGAAAATAAAATTAGAACTTGAGTGGGCTTTTCAAGCCACATACTCTCCAAGTTTTGAAAAGAGTGATCCAGAAAAATTTATGAGAGATTTCAAGAAAAATATATCGTGAATGTTCATTATTTTCAGATGTAGTGCTGGTGGAAATCATGGATGGGGTAATATAAAAAGACTTGAACTAATTTATAATTCACTAAAAAAAAAATCTAAATTTAAATACAAATTTTTAGTTGATTCAAATTTAGAAGTTAAAAAATACCTCAGAAAAAAAAATATAAAATATATTTCGGTAAGTGAAAAGAATGAGGATAAAATATTAAGTAAATTTAAAAATATAGATATTTCAATTATTGAATTATTACATTGCTCATTAAAAATTCAAAAAAAATATAAAATAATTTCAAAAAAATTAATAATTTTAGACGATATTACCAAAAGAAAATATATCTCAGATGTGCTTATAAGTTGTCAAAAAAAATATAATAAAATTCACAAAATTAAAGAATGTAAATTTTACAACGATTACTCTTTCTTTCCATTAACTGAAAACTTTGATAAATATATAAAAAGACGAAAAATAATTAATAAAGAAATTAAGTCGATAGTTGTTTTTATTGGTGGTTCTAATTATATCAAAATCTATAAAGGGTTAGCCAAAATTTTTTGCAAAACTAATTATAAAATTACTTTTTTAATTGGATACGAAAATTCATTAAAAATATTAAGAGAAATAAAAAAAATTTCTAGAGAAATTGATGTAAAAATTGATTCAAATGATATACCAAAATACATTTTTGAGGCTGATTTAGTTATAGCGGGAGGTGGTTACACAAAATTAGAAACTGCTTATTTAAAAACACCTTTACTATGTTTGCCAGTTCACAAACACCAAGAAAAATTAATTAAAGATTTTTATAAAACATTCAATCTTAATAATAAATTTAAAATAAAATTAAATAAAAGAATCATATTTAATGCAATTAACATTCTAGGCTATCGCACCAGATATGAGATTAGTAATATTTTTCGTAAAAAATTTAAGATAAATGGTGTCAATAAAATTTTAAAAATCATTAATGAAAAAAAATAAAAAAAAAAACAAAGTTGTTGCAGTTGTACTAGCTAGATTAAGGTCTAGTAGATTGAAAAGAAAGATGTTGAGACAAATACATGGTAAAAGAGTTATTGATCTTTTTATAAATAGACTGAAAAAATGTAAAAAAATTGATGAAATAATTCTTGCGACTTCAGATACATCTCAAGATCAAGTTTTTAAAAAAATATCAAATAATCATAAAATAAAATTTTTTAGTGGATCTGAAAGAGATGTTATTGATAGATTAAACAAAGCTACTGAAATGCTCAATTCTGAAGATATTATAGTTAGGGCAAATGCAGATAACCCTATTTTTATGCCAACTATTGTTGATAAAGATATTGTAAATTTTAAAAAAAATAATTATGATGTTTTTTCTCCTTTTCATAAAAACAAATTACCATTTGGTTATTCTTTTGTAATATTTAAAAAATCTTGTATTTCAAAAATAGAAGAATTGGCAATAAATACTAATTATAGAGAGCACGTGGAAAATTTTTGTTTTGATAATAGAAAAAGATTCAAAGTTCTTCTTTCAAAATTAAGTAAAAATTCTCAAATGTATTGTCCAGATTTAAATGTAACTATGGACACATATCAAGATTTAAAAAAAATAAGAAATTATTATTCATTAATAAAAAATAAACCTATTGCACATCAACCATTATTTTTAATAAATCATTTTAAAAAAAAATGAAAATTATATCTTTATGTCAGCCACACTTTATTCCATGGGTTGGTTATTTTTTTATGATAAGAAAATGTAATAAATTTATTTTTTTAGATGATGTACAATATAATAGACGTTCTTGGCAGAATAGGGTTCATATAAGATCCTCTCACAATATAAATGAAAAAAAATATTTGAGTCTATCTGTAAAGGATAATACAAGATCAAAAAATATAAACCAAATATTCTTGTTAGAAGAAAATTTAGAGGAGTCTATTAATCAAATAAAAAATTCCTACAGGACTGCTATAAATTTTGATTTTACATTAAATTTTTTAGAAAATTTTTTAAAAAAAAATATTTCATTAAATTTGTCAGAATTCAATATCTTATTAATAAAAGAAATTTGTAAAATATTAAAAATCAAAATAAATTTTGGTAGATCTTCAGACTTTAATTTGTCAAATTATAGTAAAGAGCAACTAATTTTAAAAATTTTAAAAAAAGAAAATGCAAAAATTTATCTTTCTAATGAAGGGTCAAAAAAGTATGTTCATGAGTCTTTTTTTGAGAGAGAGAATTTAAGAGTGGTTTATAATGATTTTATTCATCCAACATATAAACAATTAAATTCTAAAAACTTTTTACCAAATCTCAGCGTTATTGATTTACTATTTAATTCAAAAGATCCACATAAATTTTTTTTATAATTAATTTTATTTTTTATATATAAAACAACTATCTATTTAAACAAAATTGTATATATATTCTGAAATGAAAAAAAGAATTTTGGTCACTGGTGCAGCTGGTTTTGTGGGATCACACTGGGTAAGACGTTTAACGAGCGAAGGTCATAAAGTTGTAGGTGTCGATATTAAAAGTTTAGACAATTCTCTTAAAAAAATTAAAAATTTTGAATTTATAAAAGCATCGGTATTTAATTATTCATTGCTAGAAAAGTTAATCAAAAAGAATGATATAATTTGTCATTTTGCAGGTGTAGCAGAACCTATGCAATACTTAAAAAGAACTAAATTTACAATTGAATTAACCTTACTACCAAGTTTAAAAATAATAGATTTTTGTAGTAAATATAAAAAAAAAATTATCTTTACCTCTACATCAGAAATTTATGGTAAATTAAATAAAGTACCTTTCAAGGAGAACTCGGATAGGTTTTTAGGAAGTCCACAGACAAATAGATGGTGTTATAGTACCGCTAAATCACTAGTCGAGCATTATATAACTGCAAATGGAAAAGAAAATAATCTTAAGTTTGTAATTTTTAGATTATTTAACGTTTATGGACCTGGACTGAGTGGTAGAGTTGTGGATGAATTCATTAATAAATCTCTTTTAAATAAAAAAATTTTAATTAATGGAAATGGTAAACAAACAAGAAGTTTTTTATTTATAGACGATTGCATTGATGCTTTTTATAAAATTTTGAAAAAAAATAAAAACAATGAAGTTTATAATATAGGATCAGATAATGAAATTTCAGTTTTAAAATTAGCAAATAAAATAAAAAAAATTTGTAATTCAAATTCAAAGATACTTTTTAATTCTAAAAAATTTACTAAAGTGGGGGGGTATGAAGATATTTCCAGAAGAGTTCCTTCTATAGATAAACTAAAAAAACAAATTCAGTGGAGGCCAAAGATTAGTTTGGAAAAAGGTTTGATTATAATGAAAGATCATATTGAACAGATATCTAAATTTTTAAAAAATTAATCTTCTTTTTGAGATAAATATTGTTCTCAAATTTAAAACTATCTTTTTCTAAATTAAAGTCTTTATCTAAAATATAAACACTATTTTTTAAATTTACATGAAGTCTATTTATTAAAGAATTTTTTATAATATTATCCTTTTTATTTTCACAAATTAAAAATATACTAGAATTATAATTATTAACATTCAAAGACTCTTTGAGTAGATTTGGTTTTTTATATAGATCTGCTGAAAAATTACTAATTAATATTAATTTCTTTTTTTTTCTATTCTTTAAGTATTTATAAGCGTATTCACTTAAAAAGTTACTTCCAAAAATATATATTTTATTACCAGAATTTTTATATATAGATCTTTTAATTTGATCTATATAAAAATCATTGTAAACAGAAATGTTCTTTTTAAAATATTTTTTAAAATTAATGTTTCTTTTTTTTAATTCTTTTTTTTCTTTTTGGTAATTAAAGCTATATATAGGAAATTTTTTTCTAAAGGGCTTATTCTGAATAATAGTTTCTTTAAATGAAAAATTATTTTTCTCTAAAAATATTTTCATATGATTTCGGCCAAAAAAACCTTTTGCTCCATCTTCTGTAATCAAATAATCATCAAAAGAATTTTTTAATTCTAGATGTCCTGTTCTGATATCATCAAAATATAAAGGAAGGCTGAAAAAAAAATTACAATTTTTATGACATATTGTTTTTAAATATTTAAAAACTTTATTGGGCTCAACAGTTCTATATATTCCACCCCAATAGGTTATTAAATCAAAATTAATTTTTTTTAATTTATTAATTTTTTCAAATGGTAAATTAATAGTTTTAATATTTTTATTAAGTTTTTCTGCAATTCTTGCTGCATTTTTATCTGGTTCAAGATTGTATGAAGTTATTTGGTTATACTTTTTTTTTAAAACTTTTGAAAAAAAACCAAAACCTCCACCAATATCTAAATGAGTTAATTTTTTTCCAATTTTACAGTTCTTTTTAATAATTAAATTTATATAATTTAAAAATCTAGCTGTATCAAAATATTCATTATTGAAATATCTTTCTATTAATTTATTTTCAGTGATATTAGAATAATATTTGACTTGATTATTTTTTTTTAAATTTGTTTTGCTAAACAAAAAGTAACAATTAGTACATAGATAGTGATTAATTTTAATATCACTTACGATATTAAAATCCTTAATTTTTTTGGAATTACATACCCAGCAGTTAATATTTTTTTTCATTTTTTAGGTATTGGTTTAATATCAAAAATACTACAAATTACTAACTCTGAATACAATTTAATTCACTTCTCAAAGTGTTTTGATCTGAAAATAAATTTATACTATTTTTTTTAAATCGTGTTAAAACTAAAAACTCTTCATATTTAAATATGATAAAATTCAAATTGTTGAAAATAATTATTAATCTTAAGCATTTTTAATGAATTATTTTTACTCCAAACATGAAATTGAGCGTTCAGATATTGAAACTGTTAATGACTCGCTGAGACAAAAAATTCTTTCACAAGGAAAGTATAAAAAAAAATTAGAAACATATATAAAAAATAAATTTAAAGTTAAGTATTGTCTTGCTGTTTCGAGTTGTACTGCAGCATTACATTTAGCTTATTTGGCTCTAGATCTTAAAAAACAAGATTTAGTAGCAACTTCATCATTAACTTGGTCTGCTGCAGCGAGTACTGCGATGCATTGTGGTGCAAAAGTTAAAACAATTGACATTAACATAAATACTTTGAATATGGATTTAAACATTTTTGAAAGCTATTTAAAAAAAACAAATAAAAAACCAAAGATAGTTTGCCCTGTTCATTATGGAGGATCCCCAATAGATTTAAGACGATTAAAAAATATATGCTCTAACTATAAAGTTAAAATTTTAGAGGATGCTGCACACGCAATGGGGTCAAAGTACAATTATGAATATATAGGAAATTGTAGGTACAGCGATATTACAGTTTTTAGTATGCAGCCTGCTAAACCAATAACTAGTGGAGAAGGAGGATTGCTTTTAACAAATAATAAAGCTTTGTATGAAAAAGCTTCGGCATTATCTAAGCACTGTGCTATTAAGAATATAAAGTATCCTTGGACACAAGATATATTGCTTCCTGGCTATAATTATAAAATTTCAGAAATAAATTGTGCTCTTGGTTATTCACAAATAAAAAAATTAGATAAATTTAATAAAAAAAGAGAAAAACTAAAAAAAATTTATATTTCAAAATTGTCAAAAGTTCCTGGTATAAATTTTCAAGAAACTCTAAGAAATTGCAAAACTTCAAATCATTTGTTTACTGTTCTTTTACCAAAGGAAATAAGGTATAAAAAAAAATTTGAAATTTTTAAAAAATTAAAAAATATAGGTATCCACCTGACCTTAAAATATTTACCTTTAGAAATGACAAAAGCTTATAAAAATAATGAGAAAGAATTTTCAAAAGAATTTTTTAATAGAGCATTTAATTTTCCAATGTTTTACTCACTTAATGAGTCAGATGTAAAAAAAATTTGTAAAAAATTTGTTAATATTTATAAAAAAACTATTTAGGCAGAGTAAAATATCGAAAATTTATAAATTAAAAAATTAATTATTTTTAATCAATTATGAAAACTTTTAACAAATTTTTGTTTTTATTAACTTTTTATGAACGTAAACGTGCGGCTTTATTATTATTAATGATTTTGACTATGGCGCTATTGGATACGATTGGGGTTGCTTCTATTTTACCATTTATGGCTGTTTTAACAAATCCTGATATTGTTAAAACAAATATTATTCTTACAGAGATGTTTCAATTATCAAAAATTTTTGGTGTTGAAAATAATGATCAATTTCTTTTTGCTCTTGGTCTCTTATTTTTTATATTATTAATTACATCTCTCCTATTCAAAGCTCTTACAACTTATGCACTAGTAAGATTTGTGCATATGCGTCAGTACAGTATAGGCAAACGCTTGGTAAAATTATATTTAAATCAGCCATATAGTTGGTTCTTGAACCGTCACAGTGCAGACGTTGGAAAAACTATATTATCAGAAGTAGGTCAAGTAGTTGGAAATGGAATGAAACCATTGTTAGATTTGATAGCAAGGACAATGATTGCGCTCTCAATTGTAATTTTATTAGTTATCACTGATCCAAAGCTTATAATGATAGTTGGATTATTATTTGGTGGAGCTTATGCACTCATTTTTTATTTTACACGAAGCTATTTAAAGAAAATTGGAAATGAACGTTTAAAAAATAATGAACTACGTTTTACAGCAGTGAATGAAGCTTTTGGTGCCGCAAAGGAGGTTAAATTTGGAGGATTAGAAAAAGCTTATATCAAGCAATTTTCCCAAGCTGCTCAAAATTTTGCTAGGACTGTTGCTTCCTCCCAAGTGATAGCTCAATTGCCTCGTTTTATTTTAGAAGCTATAGCTTTTGGTGGAATTATTTTAGTTATACTTTTTATGATGACTAAAAAAGGAAGTTTTAATAGTGCTTTACCTATATTAACTCTCTATGTTTTTGCTGGATATCGGTTGATGCCGGCACTCCAAGGAATTTATAACTCTTTTATTCAATTAACTTTTATTGGACCCTCTTTAGATAAATTGTACGAAGATATTAAAGGTCTAAAACCAATTAATTTTAATCAAGATAAAAACATTATGTTGCTTAATAAGCAAATTTCATTAAAAAATGTAAATTACAGTTATCCAAATGTTTCAAGAACAGCATTAAAAAATATTTCTATAAAAATACCAGTTAAAACTACTGTCGGATTAGTAGGAGAGACTGGAAGTGGAAAAACTACATTAGTTGACATAATTCTCGGATTACTCGAGGCTCAACAGGGAACTTTAGAAGTAGATGAAAAAATTATAACAACTCAAAACGTAAGATCTTGGCAGCGATCTATTGGTTATGTTCCACAAAGTATTTACTTGGTTGATGATTCTATCGCAGTAAATATTGCTTTAGGCTCAGATTATAAGGATATTGATCAAAAAGCGGTGGAAAAAGCCTCAAAAATAGCAAACTTACATGATTTTGTAATGAATGATCTACCAAACAAATATAATACTAAAATAGGAGAGCGTGGTGTTAGATTGTCAGGAGGCCAAAAGCAACGTATCGGAATTGCAAGAGCTTTATACCACAACCCTCAGGTCTTAGTTTTAGATGAAGCAACAAGTTCATTGGATAATCAAACCGAAAAAGCAGTAATGGATGCAGTGAATAATTTGAGTAAAGATATAACTATTATTTTAATTGCTCATCGATTAAGTACAGTAAAAAAATGTGACACAATTTTTTTGTTGGAAAAAGGAGAAATTAAAAATAAAGGTACTTTTGAAGAATTAATCAAAAACAATGAGAGCTTTCGCATAACAGCAAACTATCAATAAAATAAACTTATGAATGATGACAAATTAAATCTTGCTTCAGCAGATACATTACGAAATCTTGTGTACAATGAACTTATTAAGGTAGGTGTGCGCGAAGACATAGTTAAACCAGTAGCTGAAGGATTGATCTGGACTAGTTTACGTGGCATAGATTCGCATGGAATTCGTTTGTTGCCACATTATTTGGAGGCTGTAAAAGGTGGAAGGTTAAACCCTAATCCAAAAATGCTCTTTAAAAGAACTGCTAATGCTACTGGAATTTTAGATGCTGACCATACTTTTGGTCATGCTGCAGGAGTTGAAGGAATGAGGCATGCAATCGAGCTTGCTAGAGAGAGTGGTATTGGCGCTGTTTCAGTTCATAATTCAAGTCATTGTGGGGCACTTTCATTTTTCGGTCACGCTGCTGCAGAGGCAGATATGATTGGCATGGCATTTACTCACGCTACTGCTAGAGTTAAGTCACCTGGAGCTAGCAGAGCTTTTTTTGGTAATAACCCTCTGTGTCTTGTTGCACCAATGTTAAACGAGGATCCGTTTAGCTTTGATATTGCAACTAGCGCTATCACATTTAATGCCGTTAAGGCTGCAGCAATAGCTAACAAGTCTTTGCCTGTTGGTTTAGTAGCAGACGCAAATGGAGTTGAAACTACTGATCCAAAAAAAGCTGAACAACTTTTACCTATAGGTGATTATAAAGGTTTTGGCCTTTCTATGATTGTAGATATTTTATGTGCAGTTCTTAGTGGAATGCCAAGTGGAAATAATGTTAGCAAAATGTATGGTGATCCGCTAAATAAAAAACGTGAGTTGGGCCAATTTTATTGTGCAATAAATATCGGAGCATTTAGAGAATTGAATAAATTTAAATTTGAGATTAAAGAATTAGCTGATAGGGCAAGAAATGAACCAGCAACTAACCCAGAAATAAGAAGAGTTATGGTGCCAGGAGATCCTGAAAAGGCTTGTTTGAAAAAACGCTTAAATAACGGTATTCCAATTCCCCCAGAGATAAATTTGAGCATGATTAAACAAACTAATATTTATAATAAATAATGATCATTGTTTGTGTACACATACCTCAACGAGAGCTTTTCTCAAAAATTCTTCTTGCTCATAAAGCCACCCATAGATACGGCTCATCAGTAATAGGAAAAGCATCTGAGATCAGGCGTTGTGGAGGACAAGTCTTAAAAAAAAAATTTGGACCTATAAGTATCGGTAAAAGTATAAAAAATGGTATCATATTTGAATTAGCCGTTACACCCGAAGCATGGGAAAAAAGAATTAAAGGGTTTTTAAAGCAGGGTTTTAAAGTAGTTTCTTTTGATGAGGAAGCTACAGCACTATATGATGTAAAAGTGTTTGCAAATTCCAGAATAGGAAAAAAATCTGCGGAGAGTATAGAGGTGCTTTATTCTTGGGGGGAATGGCATAATAGGCTGATTAAGTTATCTTGCATTGACCAAAAAAAGGTAGCAGTTGTTGGTCACCCTCGTATCGAGATATGCCAGGATAAATTTACTAGTGTTTATGATGATCAGATCAATATAATAAAAAAAAAGTATGGCCGTTTTCTTTTAATAAATACAAACTGTACAGAACTAGACTGGTCAGAGGAAGAATTTCAAAAAAAATTAGAAAAAATAAATGATAAAAAACGATTAGTTGGCAAAGATGTCTGGGAAAATATTGAGACAATGAGAAGAAAACAGGAAGTACGTAGGCGGACATTTAAACAGCAGATAGATGTATCTAATCTTTTTTTGAAAATGGCAAAACAAAATGGAGCAGAAGATATCAAAGTTGTAATGAGACCTAAGCCAAGTGTTATGCCTATACAACTTGAGCAATATGCAAGAGAACAAGGTTTTGAAGGACATGTAGAAAAGCAATTTAGTGTAATTCCATGGATTAAGTCTTCTTCTGCAGTTCTCCATTATGGTTGCTCAACTGCTATTGAGTCAGCATTACAATTTAAACCATCTGTTATGGTTGGTGGAAATGAAGACTTTGTAGCTGAACCAGTTAAAGCGGCTTCAATCATAGTCGATAGTGAACAGAAAGCCGCAGAAAAGCTTCTTGCCTCATGTCTAGGTCAAGCAGATCAAAACGAGATTGATCAAAAATATAAAGCTGTAGGTTCATGGCACACAAATATTAACAAATCATCCTCTGATGAAATTTTAGACGATTTAGAAAAAAGGGGTCTTATAAATAATCCACCAGTAAAAAAATTATTAAACAGTACAATTGTAAATAAACAGAAAACTTTTAAAAATAATAACTCAATGCTTTCTAATTATGATCTTAATAATAATTCACAAAATGAATTTATTAATAAAATTAAAAGTTTAATAGGTTTATCTCCTAAAAAAAAAGATGTAATACTTCCAATTTCACATAATGAGGTATCACGTGTGGTTGAAAAATTAGATAAGGTTTTTGCGGTTAAAACTTTATGTAAAAAAGTTGGTCCCCAGATTTTCCTTCTAGAGAGTCATGATTTTGGAGGGAACCAATGAATGAAAAAGAAAACATATATGAAATTATAAAACAATATTCTGAAAAACAAGAATGGATGACAAATTACATTCTCGAGGACGGTTTAAGTACGCAAGGAAAAGTAAACAAAGGTGAGAAAAATAAAAAGAAATTATCATTAATACAATCATTGAATCTAAATGGAAAAAAAGTATTGGACGTAGGATCTGCAGAAGGGTATTTTTCATTTTATATGGCTTCACAGGGTGCTGAAGTTGTTGGATTGGAACTCGATTCTCTGAGAGTAGAAAAATCAAAATTAGTAGCAGAACAGATTTCTGAAAAAAAAGTCTCTTTTCATTCTAGAGATCTTTCTGATCATAAATGGGTTAATGAATTTGGTAAATTTGATTATGCTTTTTGCTATGCAGTTTTACATCGTGTAACAGATCCAATAAACTTGATTGTATCACTGTTTGAAGTAAGTGATATAGTAATTTTTGAATGGGCAGCTCCTTATTCTTTTATTTCAGATCGTTTATCTATTGCAATACATCCTGTTAATGGAAAACTAGACACACGTAATATTTCTAAAAACAAACAAGAAGGAAATTCAGAGTATCATGGAGAATTGATAAAGCGTAATCCTTATTATCAGTTATCCCCTGGTTTTGTAAAAAATGTTTCGGCTAACTTAGGTGCAAATCACACAAAATTAATTCATGCTGATAAAAAAATTGGTTTGTTGAGAAAAATTAAAGCTACTATAATTTTTTTAAAAAATTGCTTAATTTCAAATAAACAATTTGATTGGCCATTAACTCGAAGAGTAATTTTAATTGCTTCTCGCAAGCCATTACCAAATATAAATTTAAAAAAAGAAAAATATGCATCCTGGGATGGTTCATTAAAGATATGATATATAAAATAAGTAATGAATGTGGGTAATTTGCTAAAAATAACTCAAGAGAAGGTCAATTTAGATCCAGGACTGATTTCTAGAGGTTGTTTTATATTTAATGTAACTTCAAAAGTATTTCTTTTCAGTTACGATATAAGTGAAAGTAGTTTTATTTTAGACTCTACTCCAAAAAATCAAGCAATGTATAATCACTTTGTTAATGGTGTTCCATGGGAGGAAACAGGGATCATTGATGAAGTTTTATATTTAAGGAGTGTTAAGTATCGTGATAGGAAACTTAAAATACCGACTCGAAAACAGGTTGTTCAACGATATGAGAATTTAGATACTGTTTATGAAGATATTAAAATGAATGGTTATGACTACAGCAAAGCCACACCAATCAATATTGCTGTTGGAGCTGATAATGAGATCTTCTTTTGTGGAAGAGGATGGCATCGTTTATGGATTTGTAAACATCTTAGAGTAAGGTCTGTTCAATGTCGAATTATTGCTAAACATGTTAACAGTAATTTAAAGTCTACATATTTAGAGGATATAAATATATTAAGATTTCTAATTGGCAGAGGTATGAGTTTTATTCGTAGCAAAATTAGTTGAAAGAGTAGCTATAATTTTTGTTAAGGAGTATACGGTATAGAAATATGAAAAAAAAATCTAGCATAATTAATTTTGTTTTGAAATTATTTATGAGCATTATTCAAAAGGAGCAAAAAAATTTGTGTTTATAGAAAAAACTAAATCAATTCTGCAGGCTCTGAAAAGAATATTAGCTAGTGCGCCAAAAAATAAGAAAGATGAAATGCTTAGAATTGCATTCTCAGCTATAAGTTCTTGGAAAATTGATGGTGAATATTTTGAGTTTGGAGTATATGAGGGGCGTGCTATGATTGCTGCCTGGAACAACTCTCTAAGGTACAAAAAAAAGATTAGGTTTTTTGCATTTGATTCTTTTGAAGGTTTGCCTTCTTCTGATGAAGGAGGAAATAAGTTTCCTAAGGGAAAGTACACCTGTTCAAAGAATAGTTTTCTTGAAAATCTAAGTAAGGCTGGTGTTGATACCTCACTAGTCACATGTTTTGCTGGTTTTTATGATAAGTCTTTAACAACTAATTTACAGGAACAACTCTCAAATCATAAGGCTGCAATTATTTGGGTTGATTGTGATTTATACATTTCAACTGTTCCAGTGCTTCAATTTATTATTCCTTTTTTACAACAGGGAACTATAATTTGTTTTGATGATTGGTTTAGTTATGGAGGAGACCCCATGAAAGGTGAAATACGTGCAACTAGAGAATGGCTTGAAAAGACACCACAAGTTAAACTTATACATTATCGTGATTTTGGTATTTCTGGTAGATCCTTTGTTGTTCAAATGGAGAAAATAAAGTGATTTTTGCTATTACACCTGCTCGCGGTGGCTCAAAAGGTGTTCCAAGAAAGAACATCAAGATTTTGGCTGGTAAGCCACTTATCCAGTATACAATCGAGGCCGCTAAAGCTTGTCCTTTAATTACAAATTATGTAGTTAACACAGAGGATGAGGAGATAAAATCTGTTGCTAAATCACTTGGTGTTGAAGTTCAAGGTCGTCCAGAAGAATTTTGGTATGATAATACATTTCAAGAGGTCGATAGACTTTTACAATGGGCAGTTAAAAATTACGAGTCTCGCAAGGGTAGAATTGACATTGTAGTGTTATTATATCCTACGGCGCCACTGAGACCAACTCAAACTATTACGGACTGTATAGACCTTGTAATGAATCAAGGTTACGATAGTTCGTTAAGTTTGCGTGAGGATCGATCATATATTTGGCAACGTACAGATAAAACAGCTAATGTAAAACCAATAAATTACGATCCAAAAAAGAGAGGCCCAAATCAGTTAGAAGGATGGAACCAGTGGGTTGAGAATAAAGCCGTTTATGTGATGAAACGAGATTTATTAATAGAGACAGGCTGTCGTCTTGGTGGAAAGATCGGATATGTGGAGATGAGCCGAATGGATTCTATAGATATTGATACTAAAGAGGATTTTGCACTTTGTGAGAAGTTGTTGCTATCTAAAAAAAATGAGAATTTTAATTAAATTTTTTAGTTTAATGTTTTTTTGCAAAACTAAAATAAATTTAATAAATTTTTTTAATTAGAATGTTAAAGATTGCTCTTATTGGTTTGGGCCACATAGGACAAACCCATGTATCTGCTATTTCTAAAACAAATGGATTAGAACTTGTAGCAGGGTGTGACTATAACAAAGCTTTAGCATCAGTACTCCCAGAAAATATAAAATTTTATAATTCATATTCTGAATTATTGATTGCTGGTGAATTTGATACTGTAGTTGTTGCTACATCTAGTAGCACTCACTACTCTATAGCTTTAGATGTTTTGTCAGCAGGCTATCACGTCATAATTGAGAAACCTGCAGCAAAAAATACTAAGGAGCTAGATGATATGGAAAAACTAGCATCAAAAAAAAAACGACATATATTTTATGCTTTACATGCTGCTACTGCATTAGAGGTCAGTGCATTAAGAAAACACTTATTTGAAAAAAGCGAAACTTATGGTCGTATTACTGCGTTTCATAGTCGTTTTTATGATCCTTACATTGATAAAAATGAAAAACTAACTCCAAATGCTCAAGGCCTTGGAAATTGTTGGATTGATAGTGGTATTAATGCCCTTTCTGTAATTGATTGTGTATTATCAGTGGATCAACTTGATGTCTCATTTTGTCGTAAGAGCGGCAATACCAATGAAACTCCTGAAGTTTTAAGTGCTTCTGTTGGATTTAAGTTTAATGTGAGTAAATATGATAATTCTGGTTTTGGTTTGATAGATACAGCATGGGATCAAGCAATAAATTATAAGGTAACCACTCTCTTTTTTGGAAATACAGGTTATTGTATTGAGGCTGATCATAGTAATCAGAAGCTTACAGAGTGGGGCCCAAATGGCCTAAGTTCTGAGTTGGTTAGATTTGAAGGTAATCGCCTTTTGAATCATTATCTAGGAGTGTTTGACGATTATCAAAAAAAGGTATATTCAAATCAATCAATGAACAGCATTGTGGCCCAAAGAATTCACTCAAAAATGTTTGAGGGAACAAACTTATTATGATCTCTGTAATAGTCCGAACGAAAAATGAAGAGCGTTGGATGCTACCTTGTATTAATGGAATTTTAACACAAAAGATTGATGTTCCCATAGAAATAATTTTAGTTGATAATAATAGTGCTGATAAAACTGTAGAGAGAGCAAAATCTATTTGTCCTAATATTAAATTAGTTACAATAGATAAATTTCTACCTGGTCTTGCTTTAAACCTTGGTATTCGTGCGTCTCAAGGAGATTATATTGTTTGCTTATCAGCACACTGTCCGCCTGTAGATGAAAATTGGTTATCAAATTTGTTACGTAATTTAGAAGATACCAATGTGGCAGGTGTGTATGGTCGACAATTACCAACTCGCTTTACTAATCCTTTTGATAAACGTGATTTGTTGAATACGTTTGGTTTGGATAGAAAGGTGCAAATTCGTGATACTTTTTTCCATAATGCAAATTCTATGATTCCTCGAAGAGTGTGGGAGCGCTTTCAATTTGATGAAAAAATTTCAAATATTGAAGACCGTTTATGGGGTCAAAAAGTAATAGATGCAGGTTTAAAGATTGTTTATGAGCCAGAAGCTGCAGTTTTTCATCATCATGGTATTCACCAAGACAATCGACCTGACAGAGCACACAACGTTGTTCAAATTTTAGAGTCTAATGTTAAAGATTTTAAGCCTGATCGATATGGTAATCCTTTTGATGTTACTCAACATGAGATCTGTGCAATTATTCCGGTTCGTGGTGAAAGTAGTGAGCTTCAATTCGAGCGCCAACTATTAGAGTTGTCAATTAAATCTTTAAAGACGAGTAATCACGTAAAACGTATTATGGTAGCTACAGATCAGGCCAAAATTGCTGATATTGCAAAAAATCTTGGTGCAGAGGTCCCTTTCTTACGTCCATCAGAATTATCAGCTCCTAACAAACGTGTTGATGATGTATTAAGTTATTACCTTGGTATTTTGGAAGATAAAGGATATTTCCCAGATATTGTTTTACCAATAGAATTAACATTTCCGTTTCGACCTTCTGGTTTAATAGATGGTGTTATTGAGCGCTTGCTCGAAGGCGGTTTTGATACTGTTGTAGCAGGAATACCAGAGTATCGTGCATGTTGGCAAAAAAGTAATAATTTTTATCATGAGATTACAAACACTTCTAAACCTCGTCATGAACGAGAACCATTGCATATAAGTGTGCCTGGTCTTGCTTGTGCTTGTTGGCCTCATGCATTAAGAAACGGTAGCAGATTATCAGGTAAAGTGGGTATTTATGAAATCCAGGATCCGCTAGCTAGTGTTGAAATTAGAGACGCTTCACAATTACTATCATTAGGAAATAGAGTAAAGTTTTAGGGATGAAATATTGATGAAAAGATATGTTTTTTTTCTTAGACATTTCAATGATATTGATAACATATCTCCAGTTATATACTTCTTTTTAATCAAAGATTCTAAACATTTAGTTGATGTGATTATTTATAGTAATGATTATTTTTTTAAAAATGACCCAAATTTAAATTATTTAATTAGCCAATTTCCAGGTAGATTAAAAATAACCAGGTTAAGCTCAATTGAGAATAATATATTAAATTTTGAAAACACTACTAGCTCTACTAAAAATACTATAAAGAAATTATTACTTAAAATATTTAAAGATTCAAATGGTCTAGCTTATAATTATTTTAAAAAATTATTTAGGGCTTGTAATAAAATTACAAAATTTATTTATTATAAAATTACAAATAAAAACTTAAATTCAACTGATCAAAATATTGAAAATATTATAGACACAATTTTATCAAAAAAACCTTTTCCAAAAGCAGTTATATTCGATCTAAATCGTACTGGCCAAGTTGGATCTATTTTAGAAATTTTGCGAAATAAGGGGGTAAATAAAATAATTTGTTTACCAGTATCTCCTTTAATAAATTACAATATTTTGAGAACTAAAGACGAAATAGATATTTTTTCTGAAAGATTTCGAAAACGATATGACTACAGTGGATTTAATGCACTAGGATTTGTGGATCATTTTTTTGTTGATTCTTATAATGAATTTTTTGATGCTATAAATATTAAGTCTGACTTAAAACATAAAACAAAATCCCTAGGATCAATAAGGTATTGTCATGACTGGATTGCTATTCGTGATAAATATATTCAAAAAAAAACCATAAATATGGGTCGCAATAAAATAAAAATAGTTTTTTTTCTTTCAAGGTTTGTTACAAACGTCAATATTGAGGAATTTAAAAGAACTCTTTCGCTTTTATCAAATTTTAATAATTTTGAAATCATAATTAAGGCACACACTAGGAGTGATGTTGAAGAATTATACTTGCATCATGATTGGAAAAATAAATTTGTTAATGGATCTGAATATGACTCTTCTGACTTAATAGATTGGTCTGATATTGTAATTTTTTGGAGCACTAGTGTTGCCATAGAAGGATATTTAAAAAAAAAAACTATGGTTTGTCTCAATTACATGTCTACTAACAAAAACTTGTACGCTTATTTTAATGCTGGGTTTATAGCTGATTGTAGGGATGACTTATTTTTATTTCTAAATCAATACTCTTCTGATCACAAACTAAGAAAATATAATTATTCTGGCTGTGAAGGTTTAATTAATCACGTTGTATACTCAGGATCTAAATCTAGAAATATTCCCGAATTATATCTTAATTTTATTGAAAGTAACGAATTTTAAATTTTTTATTAAATAAACTTATTTACTATATACTTAAAAGTAATATTGACTAAAAAAATAAAATGATAACTTTGCATTATTGTTTATAAAAATAAATGAAAATTTATGAAAAAAAAATAGTGCTGTTAAATAGTTCTTTAGCTGGCGGAGGAGCAGAAGGTGTTTGTGTAAATATAGCTAATAGTTTTGCAAAAAAAGGCTGGTTGGTTGACTTAGTATTGTTAAATCTGAATAATGAAGTTTACCTTAATCGCTTATCATCAAATGTAAATCTAGTTTTATTAAATGTAAATCATGCACGTTATTCTTTTTTACCTTTATTAAAGTATTTAAACAAAAATAAACCAAAAACAGTATTGGTATTTAATTATGAATTATCAGTAATACTTGTAATTTTAAGATACATAATGAGAATTAAAATAAAAATCATATCAAGAAATATAAATACTTTATCAATAAAGTTGTTAGAATTAAAAAAAGATAACTTATGGCGGAAGTTTGTAGTAAGAATTCTTTTAAAATATTTTTATAACAAAGTAGATCATGTTATTAATCAATGTAATGGAATGAAATACGATTTGGTTTCAATAGAACCAAAATTTTATAATAATTCGAGCGTTATATTCAATCCAGTAGCAGATTATATATCAAATTATGCTAACTCAAATGATCTGAGACAAACAAAGAAAGAGAATTATATACTATATGTAGGATCTCTTGAAAAACAAAAAGCCATTCATTTTGCTTTAGAAGCTTTTGCGGGAATTGTATATAAATTTCCAAATTTGAGATTAAAAATATTAGGAAGAGGTAGTCTTGAAAAAGATTTAAAGAAAAAGGCTAAGGATTTAGGAGTTGTAGAACTAGTTGATTTTGAGGGTTTTAAACAAAATATCATTCTACATTATTTACATGCTAAAGTAACAATACTCACTTCGCTGTATGAGGGCTTTCCAAATACTTTAGTAGAGTCTATTACTCTTGGTACGCCAGTAGTTTCTTTTGATTGTCCTAGTGGACCAAATGAAATAATTAAGCAGGGAATAAACGGATATTTAGTTAAATTTATGAATATTGAAGATTTAAAAGATAAATTGTTCAAAGCTGTGTCACAGAAATTTAATGCTGAAGAAGTAAGTTTAACAGCTAAAAAATATCACCAAAAAAAAATTATTGAAGAATACGAAAAATTGATAAATAATTTTATTTAAGATTATTTTTATTTAATGTATTTAAATATTTAAGATACATCATGGATTATATTAATTATGTTTAAAATATTTAATCAAAATAAAAAAAACTAATGTTTAATAAAATTTTATTTATAATTTGGTACACTTTAAGACCAAAGTATTATTTGCATTTCTTTTCTTTAATTAAGAGAAAATTTTTAAATAATCATGACACAAAAATTAATCGTAATAAAGCTTTTGAATGGGCAGCCACAAATGCAGTTCCGTATGTTGATGCTATGAATAAGCTAGGTTTAAATGGAGATAAAGTCGGTTTAGATAAAGATACAATTTCAAAAGGACAAGTTCTTGCAGCTAAATCATCAGTAAAAATGGGTGGATCAGCTCATGTTCATTTAATTTATGATTGTGTAAGATTGCTTCAGGCAAAGACTGTTATAGAGACAGGCGTTGCTTATGGGTGGTCAAGTTTGGCAATACTTAAGGGATTTAATGAAAATAGTAAATGTAAATTGTATAGCGTAGATATGCCTTATCCTACTAAGAATAATGAAAATGATGTTGGAATTGTAGTGCCAGAATTTTTGAAAAAAAATTGGAAACTTATTAGAAAACCCGATAGACCTGGCATCATTGATGCATTAAATTTGGCTGGTGGAGAAATAGATCTATGTCATTACGATTCTGATAAATCTTGGTGGGGTCGGCACTATGCATATCCGATTTTATGGAAATCACTAAAATCAAAGGGATTATTTATTTCTGATGATATTCAAGACAATCTTTATTTTTCTAATTTTGTAAAAAATTTGGATAATTTTGCGGTTGTTGAATTTGAAGGAAAATTTATTGGGTTAATACGTAAACCGTAATAATAGATATTTTAATAATCAATTAAGTAAAAATTATCATTTCATAAATAAAATAGTTTGAAATTATATATTTTTTATTTTAATTGATTATTTTTTAGTATATTTGGTCTTGTTATGTACTTGAAACTTTTTTTATTAATTCCCTTATTTTGGATTTTCAATACAAGTGCATATGCCTACTTAGATCCAGGAACAGGTACAATAATAATCCAAGCCATTGTAGGAGCAATTGCCGCCGGTGCAGTAACAATAAAGCTTTATTGGTATAAGTTAAAAGCATTTTTTAAAAAAAAAAAAAAAGATAAAAACTAAAGATAAATACTAAGATAAAATCTGCTAAGTTGATGATTAGTTCAATGTTTAAAAGATTAAGTAGTTTTATAAATAATATTAAATTATTTTTTTCATTATTAGATATTTTGACAGTTTTAAAAAAATCTAAACCAAAATTTGTTTTTTTTTCAGAGGATAAATCTTATCAAAAATTTTCAATGTTAATAATTGATACACTTTGTAAAAAATATTCTGATCAAATATATTATTTTAGTATTGATAAGGAGGACAAGATTAATAATAAAAATGTAAGAAATTATTTTATAAATCCTTTACTTTTAAATTACTTTTTTAAAAATATAAAATCTGAAAACATGTTTTTAACTGTAACCAATTTAGGAAATCATTTTATAAAAGATTCTAAAAATATTGATAAATATATTTACTATTTTCATGCTGCTGTTAGTACAACTAAAAATTATACACCTCAAGCTTTCGATAACTATGATATAATTTTATGCAATGGTCAATTTCAAATTGATGAAATAAGGTTTAGAGAAAATTTAAAAAATTTGAATAGTAAAAAATTAATTCCAACAGGCTATTTTTACTTTGATTATTTAATAGAGAACATTAATAAGAGTATTAATTCCGATGAAATATTAATTGCTCCTTCATGGAATAAGGATTTAAAAAATTTTATTAATGAAAATTTTTTTGAATTAATTGAAATACTATTAAAAAAAAATCATAAAATTATTTTTAGACCTCACCCAGAAAACTTGAAAAGATCTAAAAATATTTTAAATACAATTAAAAATAAATTTATGTCTGAAAATTTTACTTTTGATACAGATGACAACAATATCAAATCAATGGAAAAGGCTAGATGCTTAATTACAGACAGTTCAGGTATTGCACTTGAATACATGATTGTATTTAAAAAACCTGTACTTTATTTAAATGAATTTGATAAAATTCATAACACAGAATTTAAAGATTATTTAGGTCTTAAAACAATAGATCATAAAATAAAGGAAGATTTTGGATATTTATTTAACAAGGATGATTTTTATAAAATAGAAAATATAATAAAAAATTCTGAAGAAAACTTTTTAAAAAATATCCCAGAGTTAGAAAAACTAATAAACAAAACTTATTTTAATTATAGTAATACGAGAGAGTATTTAAACTCTAATATAGAAAAAATTATTTAAGATATTAGTTTTTTATTATTAGTAAAAATTTGATATTTGTATTAAGTAATTATTAATCAAAAAAATGAAAAAAAATAAATTAGTTTATGTGGGTTTGTCAGCTGATATTATTCATGAAGGTCATATCAATATACTAAAAATTGCTAATTCTTTTGGCGAAGTAGTAGTAGGATTGTTAACAGACAAAGCTATAGCCTCATACAAGAATTTACCTTATTTAGATTTTAAAAAACGTAAGGTTGTTCTTGAAAATATAAAATATGTTAAAAAAGTTATTCCTCAAAAAACTCTAGATTATGTAGAAAACCTTAATTTAATTAAACCAGATTATGTTGTTCATGGTGATGATTGGAAAACAGGTGTACAAAAAGAAACGAGAGAAAGAGTTATTAAAACTATTAAAAAATGGTCTGGAAAGTTAATTGAACCAAAATATACAAAAAATATTTCGTCTACAATAATCAGAAAAAAAATATCTGACATTATCTCATCTCCTGAGAACCGTGTTTCAAGACTAAAAAGGTTAATGCATTCAAAAAAGCTTGTAAGAATCCTTGAGTCTCATAATTCTTTGACAGGGCTTATAATAGAAAAAGTTAATATTATTAAAAATAAAAAATTTCTAGAATTTGATGGAATGTGGTCTTCTAGTTTAACTGACTCAGCTACCAAGGGAAAGCCTGATAACTCTTCAGTTGATTTCTCTTCAAGGATTACATCTTTAAATGAAATGATGGATGTTACCACTAAGCCTTTGGTTTTTGATGCTGACAATGGTGGCCAATTGGAGCATTTATCATTTTTAGTGAGATCATTAGAAAGATCAGGAGTTTCAGCAATAATAATGGAAGACAAAGTCGGATTGAAAAAGAATTCATTATTTAAAAACCAAACAGGTACAAAACAAGATAAACCTAATATTTTTGCAAAAAAAATTAAAAAGATTTGTCGTTCAAGACTATCAAAAGATTTTATGGTTATTGCAAGAATAGAAAGCTTTATAGTTGGAAAAGGATTGAAAGATGCATTAAAAAGAGCAGAAATATATTCTAAAGCAGGTGCTGACGCAATTTTGATACATAGTAAAGAAAAAACTCCAGCTGAAATTTTTTCTTTCGCAAAGGAATTTAAAAAAAGTAAAAATTTTATACCTCTAGTTTCTGTTCCATCTACATATTCAAAAGTTTATGAAAAAGATTTAATTAAAAATGGTTTTAAATTAGTCATATACGCTAATCAATTACTTAGAGCAGCTTATCCAGCAATGCAAAATACTGCTAAAACTATTTTAAAAAACAGCAGAGCTTTTGAAGCAGATAAAAAAATAATTCCTATAAAAGAAATATTAAATCTTATTAAAAATGATTAAAGTTATTGATTTAATAAATTTACTAAAAAAAAATAAAACTAATTTTTATACCGGTGTACCCGATAGTGTTTTAAAAGAATTAACAATTTCTTTAAAAAACAAAAAAAATCACATTATTGCAACAAATGAGGGTGCGGCAGTTTCAATCGGTATTGGAAACTATCTTTCAACAAAAAAAATTCCTTGTGTTTACATGCAAAATTCTGGTCTTTCTAACGCTATGAACCCTTTAATATCTATAGCACATAAAAAAGTTTATTCTATACCACTAATATTAATTATAGGTTGGAGAGGCTCTCCAGGAACGAAGGATGAGCCTCAACACAATGTAAAAGGAAAAATTACTAAACAACTCTTAAAATTATTAAATATAAAATATACAATTTTAAGATCAAATAAAGATTTAGGTAAATTTCAAAAACAAATAAATTATGCAAAAAAAAATAAGTCTGTTGTTGCTGGCTTGATAGAAAAAGGAACTTTAGAAAAAAATAAAAAAATTAGTCATAAAAAAGATTTTTACAAACTAAATAAAGAATTTTTTCTTAAAACTTTGCTCGAATACTTACCAATTTATTCAAAAGTTATTTCAAGCACTGGATATAATTCTAGGGAATTAATGTATTTAAGAGAAAAGTATAAACTTAAAAAAAGTCATGATTTTTATATGGTTGGTGGCATGGGGCATACGGCATCCGTTGCTCTTGGCTATTCATTAAGTACTAAAAAAAAAACTATTTGTATTGATGGAGATGGTTCTTTCTTGATGCATTTAGGGTCAATTAAAACCGCTGGAACCTTTGCAAAAAAAAATTTTAAATACATTTTATTAAATAATAATTCTCATGATTCTGTAGGGGGTCAAAGCACTTATTCTAATAATATAAATTTTGAAAAATTTTCAAAAAGCTTAGGTTTTAAGAAATTTTATTCAATAAAAAATAAACAAAATATAAAAAAAAAAATTAAAAGTTTTTTATTACTGAAATACTCAAGCTTCTTAGAAGTACAAACATCTAATAGTAAGATTAAAAAATTGCCAAGGCCAGAAGATTTGATCAAAATAAAATATGATTTTATGAAATAATGATTAATACAACTGAAGATATTTTAAATTTTATTAATGACAAAGGTTTAAAAAAAATTTTTATTTTGTGTGGTAAAAAATCTTTTGTTACTTCTGGTGCTGAGTATCTTTTTAAAAATATAAAAAAAAATAAAGAAATAAAATTTTTTTATAAAAATTCTGAAATACCAGTTCTTGATGAACTTATTAAGATAACAAAAGAAATTAAAAACTTTAAACCTAGTTTATTATTAGCTGTTGGAGGAGGTGCGGTAATAGATTACGCTAAAATAGCTAATGTTATAGAAATTAGACCTGATTTATCTGATTTAATAATTAATTACTCTTATCCGTTTAAGAAAAAATTTACAAAATTAGCAGTAATACCTACTACAGCAGGGTCAGGAGCTGAGGTTACTTCAAATGCAGTGATTTATGTTGATGGAATTAAACACTCTTTTGAAAGTGAAGTATTAATTCCTGATAATTATTTTTTAATTCCTGAATTTTTGATTTCTGCACCAAACAAAATTAAATCATCTGCTGGATTTGATGCTATAGCCCAAGCATTAGAGTCTTTGGTATCAAGAAAATCAAATGAAATAAGTGTTGAATATGCCTCGAAGTCTTTAAAAATTTCTTTAAATAGTTTTATATCTTTTGTAAACGATCCTAATATGAAAAATGCTACAGAAATGAGTTTGGCATCTAACCTAGCAGGTAAAGCAATTAGTATATCAAAAACAACAGCACCTCATGCGGTGTCATACCCGTTTACTTCTCTCTTTAACATTAGTCATGGTCATGCAGTTAGTTTATTTTTTGAAAAATTTTTTGAATTTAATTATGAAAATTTAAGTAAGTCAGACACTTCATTTAATTTAAAGAAAAGATTTGATTTAATATTTAATCTTTTAGAGGTACAAAATATTAGTGAATTTAATTCAAAAATTGCTTTTATTAAACAACAAGCAAATCTTGAAGATAATTTGTTAAAATTAAAAATTGAAATAAATAAAAGCTCAAAAAAAATTATAGGTGGAATTAATTTGTTAAGATTAGGCAATAATCCAGTTAAAATTAGTGGATCTGATATCATTAATATTATTTCTAAAAATAAATAAAATATTTAAAAAATATTATAAGATTTATTTCTTATTCTGATACATATGACCTATTTTCAAATAGTGGCTCACCATCATTTTTTCCTCCGATAAGAACACCATTTTTAATATTAATTCCACCAGCAACTGTGTTAAATCTATCAAAAAACTCTCTTTTTAACTTTAATTCATCAAATAAATTTTCATTCGAGGTTATATTGCCTAATATCGCTGGAAAAATATCCTGTGATAATTCTATGTTATAAAAGTTATTTTTTATATCTTTTGGCCAGTTAATTGCCAAAAATACTCCGTACCTATCTTGAATATCAAATTTATTAATTAAATTTTTTTTAATCCCTATAAGCTCTCTACAATTTTTTGTTAAATAGGGCCCATGATCACTAACAAGTACAATTATTGCATTAGGATCATTATTTTTTAAATTTATTACATCATTTTTCATTTCATTATTGGCTTGTTTAACACGCTTAAAATAGCTTTGCTTTTCATTTGAAAGACATTTGCCTGAATTTTGAGAATGTCCAGGAAGCAAATTATGAGAATAAAAAAACGTTGGTTGTTTTGGGCTTGAAGTTAAATATTCTTGTTTTAGTTTTAGATATTCGTCGTAATTATAATTGTCATCGAAAATATTAAATCTAAATTGCCCCTCAAAAATTGCCTTTAATATAGTTTTGCCTCCTATTTTGCTTATGTCATCCTTTGGGTAGTATTCATCCCAAGATTTAGGATACTGTCCAAAAAAATAAGGAGAATTAAATAAGCCAATATTTTTATATCCATTAGCTTTTAAAACATTAAGGCTAAAGGCATTACCAGATATATAATACCTACCATGTTTAGAAAGTTTTTCTCTTAATTCTAAAATTCTTGAAGTAGAGGATACTGACGAAGCACCATTAGAATAAATTCCTTTGTATGTTTTGAAATTGTTATCATTTAAAAATTTAATCTGTTCTGAGTTATCAAAACCATAATTTTTTAATGTTTCTAAATTTGCATAAGATTCGTAAACAAGTATGTATATATTTTTTTTCTTTTTAATATTGTTTCCAGTATTTTTTAGAAATACATCAAGTCTATTATCAGGTTGATCTTCAAAAAAATTATTAGTAAAGGAAATATTATAGGTTTTGTAAGTTAAACCAGTAAGAAAAAAAACAATCACTAATGTGTAAGTTATTGTTTTGTTAAATTTATACATCAAATACAATATGGCAAATGTTATAATTAAATAAAATCCTTGTGTTATAAATTGACTATTAAATATATGATTCTGTGGATTTTCTGTTATTGAACTCATATTAAGTATAGAAAAAGAAATAGCCAAACCCGAAATCATTAGCATTTCAAATGAAGCTAAATAACTAAGTAAAATTGGAATGATAAAACTCAAAGTTAAAATAAATATTAATGATACTAAAATCACATATGTTGCTCCTAAAATATTTAGATATTCTGTATTAAGGATTACATAACCCATTATTGGTGAAATTGGTAAGGCTAATAGAAGAAAGTCTTTTGATTTAGGAAGGCTAATTTTTTTTTTAAATTTAAATTCTCTGTCAAAATACCAAAAAAATAAAAATAAACTTCCCAAGATTATGAACAGCAAACTTACTATTTTTGATCCACGTAATAAAAAATCACTAGTAAGTCCGTTTGGAATAATAAAACTTATCACTGTCATACTTAGTAGAGTAAATAATCCAGTAATAGTTAAATCTAATATGATTTGTGTATTAATTTTAAGTTTCATATTTTTAAATAACCGTTGTTAAAATGATCAAATTTTTTTTAATTAATGTGATTTTATAAAAATATGCTTTTAAACTGTAATTTCATTTTATATAATATTAATAAATAATAAGATTTTATTGTTATCCTTAATAGAATTAATTGATTTAGGTTAAATTCAAAACTAATTAATTAACAATATAGTTTATAAATGAACATTAATACACAAAAAACTATAATTACAGGTTCGGCTGGTTTTATTGGTTACTCTCTTTGTTTAAAATTATTAAAGAAAGGAGAAAATATAATCGGTATTGACAATCATAATGATTATTATGATCCTAGAATTAAAAATGAAAGATTATTAAGACTTCAAAAATTTCAAAATTATAAACATTATAAACTAGATCTTTCTGATCAAGAAAGTTTAAACAAAGTTTTTAACAATCATAAAATTACAAAAGTAGTTAATTTAGCTGCCCAAGCAGGTGTCCGTTATTCAATAGAGAATCCATTAGCTTATATAAATAGTAATATTGTTGGATTTGCACATATTTTAGAAAATTGTCGTTACCATAATGTTGATCATTTAGTTTATGCTAGTACTTCTAGTGTTTATGGAGCTAATACTAAAATTCCTTTTTCAGAACATGATAGTACTAATCATCCTCTATCTGTTTATGCTGCTTCAAAAAAATCAAATGAACTAATGGCACATACATACAGTTATCTTTATCAGCTTCCAACTACAGGTCTTCGGTTTTTTACAGTTTATGGTCCTTGGGGTAGACCAGATATGGCTTTATTTAAATTTACAAAAGCTATTTTAGATGGAAAACCTATAGATGTGTTTAATCATGGAAATCACACTAGAGATTTTACTTATATAGATGATATTGTCGAAGGTGTTGTAAAAACACTTGATGAGAAACCTGAAAAAAATTCTGATTGGAATAGCGATTATCCAGATCAAGCAACAAGCATAGCTCCATGGCGCATATACAATATTGGAAATAATAATCCAGTAAAGCTCATGGACTATATAAATGCTTTAGAAAAAAATTTAGGGAAAAAAGCACAAATAAATTTTTTACCATTACAACCTGGTGATGTTCCAGATACATATGCAGATGTAGAAAATTTAAAAAAAAAATTTAATTACAAGCCATCAACCTCTGTAGCAGATGGTGTATCCAAATTTGTTGCATGGTACAAAGATTACTACAAGACATGATTAATAGTAATAAAGATATAAAATTAGCAATTTTAGGGCTAGGATACGTGGGGTTACCACTTGCTTTGGAATTTGCAAAAAAAAGATCTCTAATTGGATTTGATATTAAAGAAGAAAGAATAAAAGAATTAAATTTAGGAATAGATAAAAATTTAGAGTTTAGTAAGGATGAACTTCAAAGGTCAAAAACACTAAATTTTACTAGTTTTAAGGAGGATTTAAAATTAGCCAATTGCTTTATTGTAAGCGTTCCAACACCGATTGACGAATTTAAAAAACCAGACTTAAAACCATTATTGAATGCCTCAGAAACTATAGCAAAAATTATGAAAAAGGGAGATTTAATCATTTATGAATCCACAGTATTTCCTGGCTGTATTGAGGAAGTATGTGTACCTGTTCTTGAAAAAATTTCAGGATTAAAATTTAACCAGAATTTTTTTTGTGGTTACAGTCCAGAAAGAATTAATCCTGGTGATAAAGAACATACTGTTACTAATATTAAAAAAATCACTTCAGGTTCAACCCCTGAAATTGCAGATTTGGTAGATGATTTGTATAAAGAAATTATAACAGTTGGAACACATAAAGCTCCCAGTATAAAAGTTGCTGAGGCTGCAAAAGTTATTGAAAACACACAAAGAGATCTAAATATAGCCCTTATAAACGAATTAGCTATACTTTTTAAAAAATTGAATATTGATACACAAGCTGTTTTAGATGCAGCGGGTAGTAAATGGAATTTTTTGCCATTTAAACCAGGTTTGGTGGGAGGTCATTGTATAGGTGTAGACCCATATTATCTTACTCACAAAGCAGAAAGTATTGGTTACAACACAAAAATTATTTTAGCTGGAAGAGATATAAATGATAATATGGGAAGCTACGTAGCTTTAGATTTAATTAACAATATGGAGAAAAAAAATATTCAAGTTAAAGGAGCTAAAGTTTTAGTGATGGGATTAACTTATAAAGAGAATTGCCCAGATATTCGTAATTCAGGAATTTACAATGTAATTCAGGAATTAAAAAAATTTGGATGTAATTTAGATCTACTAGATCCATGGGCTGACAGAGAAGAAATTAAAAAAATCTATAATGCTTATCCAATTTCAAAATCGAATCCAAATACTTATGACTCTATTTTAATAGCAGTAGCACATAAAAAATTCAAAAATATGGGTATAAAATTTATCTCGAGTTTAGGTAAAAAAAATCATGTAATTTATGATTTAAAATATTTGTTTCATAAACATGAAGTTGATTTAAGATTGTAGGTTATGAATTATTGATGAAAATAATTTTGCTGTAGTGTTGATGATAATAGTGATAAAAATTACTTCATTTATAAATTCTTAATTTACAATATATTTATATAAAAATTAATGGCACATTTAATAGGTTTTACTGCAATTTCTTTGGTGTGTTTGGTTACATTATTTTTAGTATTAAGAAATCCTGGTATTAAAAT
>MDTB01005482.1_pt1 | contig 41643 bp, 44 predicted proteins | sample 811161 | NCBI WGS metagenome assembly MDTB01 (sample SAMN05326650, study PRJNA326480) | marine metagenome | isolation source: seawater | place: Mediterranean Sea | collected 2009 | reverse complement strand
TGAACACTAATAAAGGTATATTTTTTTAATCTTTCTTTAAGGGAATAAAAACCAAAATTTGAATCAATACTTGTAAAAACTATTTTTGGATTAATATAATTTAAATATATTTTCCTATAGTTAAAACTTAAATTATTAATACCATGTTTAAATAAAGAAATTAGAAATACACTTATATTAATTTCTTCTAACCGTGTATGAATTAATTCGAATTTCTTAAAGATCAATTTTGCAAAAGCAACGCTATGAGCATCGTATATTGCAACTTTGTTTTTTTTGGGAAGAAAAAATCTAAACTTAGAGATAAATATTAGTTTAAATAATAGTTCAAAAAATTTATACATTTTAGTTTAAGAGAAATAAGTAGATCAATATTTTAAAAATTTTAAAATTTGATTTTATTAAATTACCAACTCTAGGCTTATCAGCTCTTTTTTTTGTCTTGATTTCAAAATTTTTTATCCTAAAATTTTTTTTAATTGCGAAAGTAATAATATCAACTAAAAAAAGGTTATTATTTGCATAATTTATAATCTTTTTTACTGAATTTGTTTTATAAATTTTAAAACCAGATATAGGATCTTTAATATTAAATCTTATATTAAATAAAAAATTTAAAATAATTTCTGTAAATCTATTTTTAATATCTCTTGATCCTATTACTATGTCGACTTTTTTTTTAGAAATTATTTTATAGGCTTTTTTTATATCTGATAAATGAAATTGAAAGTCAGCATCAAAAGTTAAAATATATTTCTTCTTGTTGAAAAAATATTTTATTCCTCTGATAATTGAAGCCTCATAACCTAATCTTTTAAAATTATTTATGTGCTGTATATTATTTTTTTTTAATATTATTTGAGTACCATCTTTTGAATTATCATTGACGACACATATGTCTGCAATCAATGAAGTTTTTTTTTGCCACAAGTTCAATAGTTTTAAATTCATTATAAGCAGGTATTACAATTCCAAGATCCTTAATTTTTTTTATTTTCATTTTTAAAAAGTCTTAAATTAAGAAACTGATTTAAGAGTAATAATATCACCTTTAAGAATATTTCTTTTTGCTTTTTTCTTAATCACAACTTTTTTTTTAAATGGCGGCAGAGCGTTTCTTGGGCAAGGCCTTAAACACGTTAAATCTTTTTTGCTGATAACTTCACCCTTTCTAATGAGTCTATTTGCCCTTATCGCTCTTCTTTGAACCATAACGCTTTGTTTTTCGTTTGACTCTATTCTTTTAATTCCATCACCCAAACATTTTTCAAGGTTTCTTGTTTCTAACACCATATCTTTCCACGTTTTAGGATTCATTGAAAAAGGGTGATCCGGACCAATTCTGGAGTTATCATCGGTAAAATGTTTCTCGATTACTCTCGCTCCTAAAGTAATAGCAGCCAAAACTGATGTATGGCCACTAGTATGATCACTTAATCCCAGGATAACTTTATTTTTGAAAATTTTTTTGTAAGTTTTAAGTACATTTATATTTAAATAATTAAAATTATTTTTTTCAGCTGTGTAATTAGTATTACATTGCATTAGGCATATTTTTTTGTTTCTCTTATATAAAATATTGAAAGCTTTCTTAACCTCATTAATTTCACTGGCGCCAGTTGCTAAAAAAACTGGTTTTCTTTTTTTTGCAATTCTTTCAATAATTTCATGCCAGCTTATATCACCTGACCCAATTTTATAAGCTTGCATGTGTTTGTTAAGTTGATCAACATAATCAAAATCGTACGGTGCACTAAAAAAATCAATTTTATATTTTTTGCACTCTTTTTTAAGTTCGGTAGTCCAAGCAGGATTTAAACTTGCCTCCTTATAAACTTGGAAAACAGATTTTTTCCATTTATTTTGATGTGTAAGTTTTCCTATTTTTTTGAAGCCAAAATCGCTTACAATTGTTTCAGCTTTAAAATGTTGAAATTTAGCTGCATTTGCCCCTGCTTTCGCACACAATCTAATTAATTTTTTTGCTCTCGATAAGGATCCATCATGATTTGCAGATATATCTGCAATAAAGTAGGTAGGATAATTTTCTCCGATAATGCTCTTGTTAATTTTAAAATTCATTTAATTAAGTCTATAAAATCCTTGAAAAGCTTCTTTCAAATTAATTTTTTTTCTTTTTGAATTTTCGATTTCTGAAATCATTTTAAAAACTTTATCTAAAGCATTTTCGTATTTTTTTAGAATGGCATTATTATGACATATAGAGATCATGACAGAATTACTGGCTAAAAATCCTAATTCAAGCATCTTATAAGTTAAAAAACTTTTAAAATAATTATTTTGATTATTATCAAAATTAAAACTGCAAATTGAGTCAATACCAAAAATTTTTATTTTTAATCCATGTTTGTTTGCAATTCTACCCCAAATAAGTTTAACTTTTTTTCCTTGTTTTTTTACAGTTTCCCAGGTTTTATTTTTTTCCATGAATTTTATAGTCTCCAAAGCAGCTGTTGGTCCACTTCTTTCAGACCAAAATGTACTTGAAATAAAAGATTGATCAGCCTTTTTCATAATTTTTTTCTTACCAAGAACAGCTGTTATCGCATAGCCGTTTCCGATTGCTTTACCAAAAATTACCATATCAGGCACAACTTTGAAATGTTTGTGTATCCCTCCAAAAGATTGACGGAAACCGGTAGTGCATTCATCAAAAATTAATATAGCTTTGTATTTATTAGCTAGATTTCTGACTTTTTGTAAAAAATTATTTTTAGGTTGAATATTTCTTATTACTTCCATTTTAATTATCCTAATTTTTTTTACTTTTAAAAGATATTCTAAACGATTAAAATCATTGTATTCAAAAGTGTATACTGTATTTGTTAATTCCTTAGGAACACCATCATTTTTTAATCCTTTTAAAAGAAATTTTTTCATAGAATTTTTTTTACTTAAGTTTGCAGATAAGTACCAATCGTGCCATCCATGATAGCCACATATGGCTATTTTAGATTGTTTTGTGAATGCCCTCGCAATTCTTATAGCAATAGCATTTGCTTCTCCACCTGATCTGGCAAATTTAACTTTTGAAGCCCACGGATGAATAGTTCTTAATTTTCTTGCTAAATATACTTCTTCTGGACAATTTAGTGTTGTCATATTCCCTTTTTTTAAATTTTTAACTACAGCATTATCAATTTTTTTATTTGCGTAACCTAATACATTAGTGCCAACACCCATTAAAGACATATCAATATATTTTTTATTTGTAAGATCCCAAACAAAACAACCTTTAGCTTTAGAAAAGTATGCTGGCCAAAAAATAGGAAGAAAATTCTCAGGCCTTTTTGAAAAAAGACTATTTCCCCCAAGTATTAACTTTTTTGCTTCATTCCAAAGAATATTATTTTTATTTTTTTTTATCTTTTCCATTTGTACATAGATGTATAACCTTTTGCGCAAAAAGGTTTAATTAATTTTTTTAAATATGGATTTGAGTTAATAAATTTAACAATATTAGGAAGATCATAATATTTACTTTTAAATTTTCTATAAACTTCTTTACATAAAATTAAATCTTCAGGATTATCAACGGTTAATCTTATATCAACTCTAAATAATTTCTTTTGTGGAAATATTCTTTTTATTTTAAACTTATCAATATTTTCTCTCATGAATAAAGTACACAATTCAGACCTATGTTTAGCTTTGCCAAGTACGTGTGATTTTTGTAATGCTTTAACATTAATTATCTCATACCCGCAACCATCAATTATATTATCTAAAAAAGTTCCATCAAAATTATTTTTTAAATGAATTTTCCAATTTTTATTTAAATCTATTAAATATGGAAAAGGAGACTCAGATGTAATTCTAAGAATATCTGTAGCTTTAATCTTTTTAGCGCATTTAATTATTCTTGAAAGAACATCCTTGTCATCACCAAAAACGTAATTAATTTTATATTTTTTTGCTATATCAATATAATCTTTATTTTCAGGTTTATTCGAAATGGCCAACGCTATCTTATTAATTTCTTTATGTTTTTTTAAGTTTTGAATTAAAAAATCAATAATTTTAACATTGCCGTTAAGATCCAAATTCTGAAGTGGTTTTGCATAAAGTCTGTTACTTTTGTTTCTACATGCTAGAATAGCGGCTAATTTTCTTTTCATTTAATATGATTTTTGGTTAGAACTGTATTTTTGTGTAAGTCTTTTTTTAAAATTTTATTTTTTATTTCTGACAAATTTTTAACGGCCATCTTATTTGGAGATCTGATAAATAAAAAATGGTTTTGATTCAGTTTGCTACCTTTCTTAACAAAATTTTTTGAAATAAAGTTTCTTTCAACGTTTTGTCGATATTTTTTTTCTTCTTTACTTAAATAAATTTCTTTTGAGTTAATTTTATCAATATAACCGAATGACTCATCTGCAATTAACAAACTTAATTTGAGTTTTTTAAATTCGTTTGGAAAATAAGCCGATTCATGATCTTCTAATTTTTTATAATAAGGAATGGTCAAATGTTTCTCAATATATTTTGCACCAGCTCCAACTGACAAAATCATTGAAATATTATTTCCAGGATTCCTTGGAAGGGAATGATCTGCAAAACCATAATTTAAGTTTTTTATTTTAAATTTATTTTTTAGAAACAAGATTCTAGATATTTGATTTGAGTATATTGGTGTTGGATAAACTTGAAAACCAGTTAGAAAGATTATTTCCTTTTGACTTTTAAAATATTTTATTACAGTTTCAATTTCTTTAAGTTTAGCTCCACCAATACCTATAAATATTTTTTTAAATTTAAATAACTTAATTGATTTGAATAAATCAAAGTTATTAATGTCTGTAGGGTGAATTTTAATTCCATCCACATTTATTTTTTTGGCAAACTTTAAACTTTTTAGGCCAAAAACATCAACATAAAATTTAAGTTTATATTTTTTACAAAAATTTCTTATTTCTCTCCACTGTTTTAAAGTTAATTCTAATTTTTTAAAAATTTTGAAGTCTTTATAGTCGCTAGTGCAAATTTCATCTGCAAATACTAATTGAAATTTTACAGCGTCAGCTTTTCCCTTATATGATCCAATTATGAGTTTTTTGGCTATTTTAACATTTCCCTCAAAGCCCTGAGCTAGCTCAGCTATAAGTTCTGTATTTTCTTTTTTCATATTATTTTTTCCACAAACTTGGGTTTACTAATTTTATGTCGTTTATAGGTTTTATTTTCTTTAAAATTTTTATTTTTGGTTTGTTTATACTTTTAAAAAAACTTGAAATTTCCTTGTGAAATTTAAAGCCTATAATTATTTTATCAATAAATTTATTTCTACTAACATAATTAAAACAAATATTGTAAATTGTTTTTTCATTTTTATCTTTTTTAAAATCATAAAATCTTTTTTTCCATTTTCCAAAATAGCGCGGTAAATTTTCAACATCTTTAAAGAACAGTCCTTGAAGAAAAATTGATCTAGCATGAATTTCAATTTTTAATCGTTTTAACTTCTTAAGTTTTCCAGATACCTCAAACCTATTATCAAAAATATTAAACGGGAGTTGTATAACATCAGGTTTATAGGGTTTAAAATTTCTTAAAATTAAACTTATTTCTTCTGGATTGTAAATAGAAACTCCAATCTTCCTTATAATTTTTTGTTTTTTATACTCAGTCAAAATTTTTATTGCATCTTTTATTTTTCTTAGACGAAAATCATTACTATCATGAAATAAAATACAACATATATTATTTGATTTTAATAAAGATAAATTTTTATAAATTTGTTTTTTTATAAATTTTTTTAGATTTTTGCTCGGAACTTTTTTAATTGAAGGAATCTTTGATATAACCTCAAATTTTCCTTTAGCAATCAAATTTAGTGTTTTTTTGTTATTTATGTATTTAGGGGCAAAGTCTATGGTTTTAATTTTTTTCTTCCTAGCAAAAGCCAAAACTTGTTTTGTATCTTTTAATAAATTTTTGTTTATTAGACCATAATTTTTATTAAAATTTGCAGTTCCTAAAATTATTTTATTTAACATTTTTATCTAAAAATTTTGCATATTCTAAATCTTCCAACTTTTTTACTTCAAAAGCTTCTTTTTTCCCGATTTCAAAGCCTATGCAAGAATTAGCATCAACAATAAATTTATTATAAACTTTTTTTTTCATTAATTTATAAATGTATTTGTATTTAGAAACTCTAAGTGCACAAGACGCATAACTTACTTGTGGCAAAGTTTTAGTCTTTTCAGTTTTTGTAAATACAGTGTCTTTGAATTTAACAACATCAAATTTTATTAATTTTTTTGTTTCATCAATTATTTGGCATGGATGCTGACTGAAAGAAGAATAATAGGTGTTTAGAGAATTTATTTTTTTTTTAGAAATAATCTTTTTACAAGCTCTTATTATCGAATCTTTTCTTAGAAATAAATTTTGTATAGGAGATACTGCAATATAATTATTTATTGAAATTTTATTTTTAATATTTTCTAAACCCTTACAGATAGAAAATAACATTGTTTTTTTTTGGCCAATCTTGCCATGAATAAATATACTTTTGGCTTTCGTAGAATTTGAAATATTTATTATATTTCTTGAATTAGATACAACATAAACTGGACCTAACTTTGTGCTTAATAGTGAATTAATCTTATGAATTAGTAAATATTTTTTTTTGTATTTAATAAAATTTTTCTTATCTTTTTTATTAGACATACTTGCTGGAATAATGAAAACTATTTTACTCTTCATTTTATTTAGCTAGATTTAAAAACTTCTCGGAAAATTTCCACTGCTTTGACATATTGATTGGCCCAAGGAAAAAGTTATAAAATGTTTTATCTTTTATTTTTTTTAACTTTTTTTTAACCTCATTTCGAAATAAGTTAATAAATTTTATATCTGGATAAAAAACTTTTCTTGTAATTTTTGAGTCCATTATGTTGATATCTTTTTTTTTTATCAAAGGGTTTATTTTTTTTAATTCATTAAAAAAACTATTTTTGAGGTTTATATTATCTAAGTCTTTTGGATCTGAGAGTATTAGTTCTGCTTGCAATAATTGATCTTTACTTTTTACAAAATTATTTGTGTTTGTAATTCTTCCTAAAGCTGGAAATTCAGAGGAACAAAAAATAATTTCTGTAAATTCTTTAGTTTTATATTTTTTTGGAATTTTAATTAGAACATTTGCAAGAAATTTATAATTTTTAGTGATTTCTTTCTTAAGTTTGTCATTAGCTAAAAAAAAGGGTGGAAGACAGATAAAGACTTGCCCAGCATTCAATAAATTTTTATTTGTAGTTTTTAATTTTTTATCTTCTGAAAAAATTCCTGTATTTAAAGCTAATTTAATATTTTTTCTTTTTTTAAAAAAATTATTAAAATCTTTTCTTAAACTCTCAACTCTTCCAGATGAAGTAATAGCAAAAGAGGGCGTTACTTTTCCTGATCTAACTTTGTTTCTAAAGAGCTCACCTTCATCATTAGAATCAAATACATATTCCTTGGGAAAAAACCATGGTATAAAAAAATGTGCTACATTCTTAAAATCTGTATTATATCTTTTAGCAACTTTTAGAATAATTTTTTTAAAATTAGGTGATATACTTTTAAAAAATACACTGTAAAATTTAGTTTTAATTTTTTTTTTTTTAAAAAATTTTTTTAATTCTTGTGGGTAATTTTTTAAGGACTCGTGTTCAGCTATATAATGTTTTTGAATAATTTGTTTTCTTATATTTGGAAAAAATTTAATTTTTACTTTAACTTTGTTTTTTAAAAAATTTACTAATTCCTTTGCACGAGGTAATTCAATAGAGTGAAATCCGTTATTTAGTTTATATTTTTCTAATTTAACGCTTTCAAAAGATTGCAATATTTTTGATCCTGCATCATATATTATTATTTTTTTTTTAGGAAATTTGATCGATAGCTTTGCTGCGGTTAAGCATCCATATAAGTTTGCACCAATAACCGCTATTAAATTTTTATTTCCATTCATAAATGTTTTGATAAGTGCAATTTTTACAAATAGCTAATTTTTCAGCTTCATTAGAGATTTGTTTTTTTCTTACTTCGTCTATTTCTTTTCCAAGCCAAATTTGTCTAAGATCTTGCACATTTTTATCTAAATTAGGGTTAAAATTTTCTGGCATTTTAGCTTTGTCCATTAACTCAAATCCTTTTTTTTTATTCTTAATTCTATCAAACACCTGTTTATAATCTTTAATATTTTTAAAACCTTTGGCGTCCGCGTAACCAACTGGATGTTTGGCACCCCAATCCATACAACACATTGCAACTTTTCCTTCATATGTAACCATTAATCTTTGATAAGGCTGTTCACAAGGCAGCCGTTTTTTTGAAACTTTTATCTCTCCATCGATACTTCTTGAATAAGGAGTATTAATGGGTAAATTAAATTTTTTTAATTTTTCATTATAAATTTTTTTCTCTTTTTCAGTAAGTTTGTCAAAATCACCACCTCTTTCAGTGTAAGAAATAACACTTACATCATCAACGATAGGATTAAACATTTTAAAGAAACTATCTACCTCATTTACAGTTTCATGAGTAATTATCATCTGAATTTTTGTATAAGGAAATTTTGAACATAATTTTTGTTTTACCTCCTTAAATTTTTTTATATTTGCATAAACAGTTTCAAATTTATTCTTTTTAAATCTTCCAGGTCTCATTTTTTCATAGGTTTTTTTTGTTCCACCATCAAAAGAGTAAATTATATAATCTAGGCCAGAATTGATTAGTTCTTTAGATTTATCCTCAGTAAGATGAGTTGCATTAGTGTTAATTATTGTATCGATGATCCCTCTTTTTTTTGCATAATCTATGAATTTAGAAATTTTTGGGTGAAGCAAAGGCTCACCTCTCCAGTTAAATTTTATACTTGGCACACCCATTTCAGATGCCTGATCAATTAGTTTAAAACAAAATTTTTCATCTATTATTTTATCTGGTGTAACTATAGCCTCTCTAAAACAGAAAGGACACGCAAGATCACAAAAAGCAGAAACCTCAATATCAATTGACAATGGAGTAATATTATTTCTCTCAAGGTCATTGGACAATAGTTTTTTTTCTACACATCCATTAGGTTGATCAATCCAATTATCTCTATAATCTATAAATTTAGAGAGAAAATAATCTAATTTTTTTTGCTTATTATATTTAAATGCTTTATTAAATTTCATATTATCTTTCATATATGAAATTCTATCGATAAAATTTTCATTTTTTCTTAAGATAGTTGAATTTTTTAATGCTTGATTAACTTCTTTTATTAACTTTTCTTTTGTACTCATTAAATATTTCCAAGACTCTTTATTTGAGATATAGTTAAAAAGTCCTCATTATTTTCTGAAGAATACTCGAACCCTTCTTTAACTCTTGTGCCTATTTCACCAGATTGATCTTTATATTTATAATTATTAGTTTTGGGATTTTTATAAATAACATAATGTTTTTTAAATTCAAAAGTTTGCAAACATGTTTCCTTTGGTGCCATAATCTCATGTATTTTTTCTCCTGGCCTAATTCCTATTATTTTAAATGCTTTTTTAGAATCTATTGCTTTAGCCAAATCAACAATTCTAGTAGAAGGTAATTTAGGAATGAAAATTTCAGATCCTTCCATTATTTTCATCATTTTTAAAACAAAATTTACACCTTGATCTAGTGTTATCCAAAATCTTGTCATGTCCTCGTGTGTGATAGGAAAAAACTTTTTGTTATTCGAAACAACATCTTTAAAAAGAGGCACAACTGATCCTCTAGAGCCAATTACATTTCCGTATCTCACAACTGAAAAAATAGTTTTTTTTCTTTTACCTAAATTAAAACCAGTAATATTATTTGCTGATGTAAAAATTTTATCTGATACAAGTTTTGTTGAACCATATAAATTAATTGGATTTGCAGCTTTATCAGTAGAAAGTGCAATTACCTTTTTTACCTTATTTTCTATTGCAGCCGTAACTACGTTTTCAGCGCCATGAACGTTTGTTTTTATAAATTCCATAGGATTATACTCTGCAGCTGGAACTTGCTTAAGAGCTGCTGCATGAATTACATAATCTATATCTCTCAATGCTTGATTTAATCTTTTTTCATCTCTTACATCGCCTAAAATATACCTTAAACAAGGATATTGTTTTTCATTAAACTTTTCTTGCATTTGGTATTGTTTGAATTCATCCCTTGAAAAAATAACAAGCTTATCTGGCTTAAATTTATTTAATACTATTTCCACAAATTTCCTACCAAAAGATCCTGTACCACCAGTTATTAATATATTTTTTTTATTAAACATTTTTTGATATTAGTTCAATTATTGAACACATTCAAATAATATATGAAGCGTTGAGAAAATTATTTCAATAAATCTAATATTTTTCCTTTCGCTTTTCTCTTTAAATGTAATTCTCCAAGGTGACAAACAACACTTCCCTCTATATTCAATCTAGTTTTGTATAAAATGACGCCTTTTTCTTTATTTCTGAATTTGTATTTTGTATGAGTGCAAAGTAATGGCTCATTAGTTTTATCTTTTGTTAACCATAAACTCATTTTTTCTAAAAATTTATACTTATTTATTTTCACTGAATATTTTAATTCATCATGCACAGGCAATACTCCTGCTAATGATAAGATAGAGTGATATGGCCCGGTCATCTTTTTATCTTCATGACTTTTTAAACTTAAATAAAAAGAGTCTACGAAATTATTTGATTTAGAATTGTAAGCTATAAAGCTAGCGCCAGTAAGACCAAATAAACCTTTACAAGAGCTGTAAGCAAGAACATCTGAAAAATGGTGATCTTTCTCTAAACCAATTGACGCTGTAGCGTCTAAAGCTAGTTTCGCTCTTGTTCTCTTTTTTAATTTATACAAATCTAAAATAGGCACTTTAAGCCCCATACTTGTTTCTGTTGGACAAGCAATAATCCAATCAAAATTTTCAGAAATTTCAGAAATACCTTCCCAAGAAATAGACTTTATATTCTTTATATTCTTAAAATTTTTTTTTGACTGATTGCAAAGTAATTTCAACCTATCTGAATAGTAACCAGTTGAAATAACAAGTACTTTTCCAAATAAAAAATTACTTACTAAAATTTCTAAAGCAAGACTTGCTGACCCTTGTAACCGAACAATATTTTTATGGCCGGAGATAATTTTTAATTTTCTTAAAACTTGATTTTCTAACTTTTCATAATTTTGATCATTTCTTCCAAAGCAAGGCTGTTGGTAAATTAGATTTTCTGCAGTTAAACTTCCTGGACCTGGAGTAAATAAATTCTTTTCTTTATTCTTTTTATAAATAAAATTTTTAAAAATACTTGTATTCTCTTTTTTCATATTTCTAATTGTTTAGCATAAATTGATTCTTATTAAATATTGGTTTTTCAGCAGGTCTAACCAAATTATTCCTGTGACCAGCACCACAAATAATCTCTATAAAAGAACTATTTTTTGAATTAAGTGATTTTTTTACCAAATTTTTCAATTCATTAGTCTTTTTAACTTTATAAACATTTTGATAACCCATGGCTTTAGCAATATTACAAAAGTTTAAATTTTCTCCAGCTGTTAATTGCCCACCTACCGAGTCATGTGAATTATTATTAAAAACAATGTGTATAAGGTTTTTACATTTAGCTGCAGTAATCATAGATCCCAGGTGCATTATTGCAGACCCATCACCATCTAGACATATCACTTTTTTTTTAGATTTGATTGCTACACCAATCGCAACTGATGATGCATGTCCCATTCCTCCAATACACATGAATGTATTCCTAGAGTTTTCACTTATTTTATCAAGTTCATAAAGTTCTCTTGATAACATACCAGTAGTAGATATTTTAAGTAAACTTTTAGGAAGATGTTTATATAACTCCTTTAAAAAATATTCTCTTGTTTTTTTTTTGGACTTATTCTTTAAAGAGCTTTTCGAAAAGGTGTTTTTACGAATTAAAATTGCTACAGGTTGAGATTTTTTTAAAGCTAAATTTTTTGCATTCTTAATTGTCAAGCTTATATTTGATGTCCTATTAATTTTTATATGTCTGATACCAAGAAGGTTTAATTGATCAATTGTAATTTTTCCTTGATAGAAATGTTGTGGCTCATCTTTAATGTGTTTGTTGCCTTTCATTTCACCTCGCCAACCAATAAAAAGTAACATAGGAATCTTATAGACATTTTTATTGACTAAGGAAATTAAGGGATTTAATGCATTCCCAATACCTGAGTTTTGTAAATAAACCAAAGGTATTTTATTAGTTGCTAAATGATATCCTATTGCTAAAGCCATTGCAGCACCTTCGTTTGCAGCCGAAATATGTTTATTTTTGCTAATTTTTTTTTCAAAGGCAAAACACACACTTTTAAAAACTGAGTCTGGAACACCCGTTACAAATTCAATTTGATTTTTTTTTAGAACTTTAATTAGTTTTTCCGGACTGATCATTAGATTGTGCCAGGTATTAGTTTTAATATTTCTTTAATACTTATAATTTTTTTTTCCTGTTCAAAAGATCTTTGATTCTTCAATATTCCTTGAGCCACCTCTAACATCGAGGGATAGCTAGCCCTTAAAAGTTGGTTTGCATAAATTATAATATTAAATCCATTATTTAAAAATTGTGTTTCCTTTACTTTATTGAATGTTGAAGGAACAACTACAAGAGGAACATTTATATCTATTTTTCTTCTAAATTTTTCAGCAAAATCAAATATTTGTTTTGCATTATTTTCTTTACTATGAATCATGATGCCATTTGCTCCAGCCTCTAAATATGAAAAAGCTCTTTTTAAAGCATCTTTCACACCTTTATTCAAAACTAAACTTTCAACTCGCGCAAAAAGCATCACATCATTAGTTTTGCATGCTCTATTACCTATTACTATTTTTCTACTAAAATTCTTAATACTATCTTGTTCTTGTTTTACGCTCGTTCCAAGTAGTGAATTTTTTTTAAGGCCTTTCTTATCTTCTATAATAACCGCAGAGACCCCAACACGTTCAATTGACTTCATATTAATTTCAAAGTGCTCAATTTTACCACCTGTATCTGCGTCCATAATTAGTGGTTTAGTTGTTACATCAAAAATGTCATTAATATTTTGAAGTCTTTGATTTATATCTAATACCTCTATATCAGGCTTGCCTTTTAAAGTTGAGTCAGTAAGTGAGCTTGACCAAAAACCATCGAATTCTCTCATAACACCGTTTTTTTCGTATTTTGCATTTTCTGCTACGAGCGCGGATAGTGGACTGTGAGCCTCAATAAATCTACAAATTGGTTTTACAGTTAATAATCTTTTTAACATATTTCTTCGACTTAAAGGTGTGTTAGTTTTTTTTAAAATTTTATTTTTGATTTCAGAAATTGAAATATTTTTTGTGTATGGAGTTTCAATTAATTTTCCACCATATTTTTTTAATGCTTTAATTACACTATTTCTAAGTTTTTTATCTGAAAATTTCCAATCATCGCCATGTATTACATAATCTGGTTGAATTTTAGAAATATTTATTGCATCGTCCCATTCGTTTTGAATAATAACTTTTTTTACCCCACTTATATTTTCCAAAATTTTTTTCCTTTGATTCCAGTTTAACAGTGGTAAACTTTTATTCTCCATAATTGCTTTGTCTGTTAGCAATCCTATAATTAGGTTTCCAAATTTTTGAGCTTTTTGAATTAAATTTATATGACCATGATGTATCATTTCACCAGATAGAGTAAGATATATCGTTTTAATTTTTTTCATTTAATATTCTCTTTTTTTTATTATTTTTCTTATTTTACTACTACTAATTCCTTTGGTTCTTTTAAAGATGATTGTTTTTAAAGGAAATTTTTCATTTTTATAATCACTGCCTCTAATAAAAATATCAAATTTGTTCTTCTTAAGATAAACATTATCTATCTTATATTTACAAGGAATAACTTTTTTTACATATTTAATTGATTGCAGTATTTCTTTTCTAAAATTATACTTTAATTCTGGCCAATAACCTTTATGTTTTTTTACTTCTTTATCTGTGGTTAATCCTACAATTACTTTTCCAAATTTACTTGCTTTTTTTAATAACCTAATATGACCGTGATGAATTAAAGTACACGACAAATCTACAAATACCTTCTTATTTTTCATTATATTTGTTTCTCCAATTTTTTTTCTAATAAGGATTTATTTTCTAAGCTAAAAACTTTATCGACGTATCTCAAAGTATTCTTGCTATGAGTTATTACGATAATTGTCTTTTTTCTTTTAAATTTATTAATCCTCTCTACTATAGTATTCTCTGTATTTTCATCTAAAGCGCTTGTTGCTTCATCAAGTATAATAATTTCTTTTGAATGATAAAAAGATCTAGCAAGAGCAAGCCTTTGTTCTTGACCACCTGATAACCTAATTCCATTTTCACCGATTAATGTATCGTAGCCTTTTTTAAGCGAATGTACGAATTCATCTAAATCAGCATTATTGATCGACTCTTTTAATTTTGAGTAGTCAATTTTTGAACTTTGATTTTCTAAACTAATATTTTCAACAATTGATCTTTCTAAAATTGAAGGGTTTTGAGTCAGATAGGCTGTAAAATTATAATTGGATTTAATTAATTCTTTACCATTAATCTTAACTGTGCCGTCAGTAGGTTTTATCAAACCTAATAAAATATCTATTAATGTGGTTTTTCCAGAACCCGAAGGACCTATGATGCCTATACAATCATTAGACTTTATGAGTAAATTTAAATTTTTCAAAACATATTGGTCTGAAGCTGGATATTTAAAACTTACATTTTTAAGTTCTAAACTCTTAAAGTTATTATATTTTTGAACATTTGAATCTTTCTCCTGAAATTGTTTTAAACTATTAATATCTGAAAAAATTATTTCAACAGATGGTTTAAAAAATCCAAGATTAAGCATGTTAGATGCAATACTATTTGCTGTAGGCATTAATCTTAATCCAGCAACTGCAAAAACACTTAAAGTAGATAAATATTTTTCTGTATCTGTGTTAAAATAAATATTTACTAGCAAATAGCCAACGATAAAAATTATTAGACCTATTTCAAGAAGATGTTTTGGCATCGAAGAAAATAAGGTATTTTTTGTTTTATTTTTGAATACAGCATGTGCAGAGTCTCTTAAATTTTTCAAAAAAAATTCTTGTTTTTTGATTACTTTTATTTCTTTAAACCCATTAATTGTTTCTGAAATATTTTTATAAATATTTTTGACAGCTTGATTTGCGTTGTGCCCATACTTAATGCTTAATGGTCGGAAAAATAAAATAGAAATAGTATAAATAAAGAGTATAACCAAAAACAATATAATTAAACTTGAATAATCAATTGTAAATAAATAAATCAATATGATAACAAGTACAATTAAATCTGAGATCGTTAAAAGAGTTTTTTCTAAAGCATCTATACAAGCTTTGCAAAGTTCATTTATATTTCTAATGTAAACAGTTTTTTGCCTCTTAATGAATTCCAAATAGTCCATGTTTTGGTAAAGTGAAGTTATTTTCGTTTGCAAAATTGCATATTGTTTGTACGCAAATCTCGTAATTAGCCATTTTGTAATAATTGAAATAATATTTTTGATTACGAACATCACTACCAAGCCAAATGATAGAAAATAAAGATATTTGTTGTAACTAAATTCTCCAATAAATGGATTTAATAATAAAGTTAAATTTGATACAAAGAGACTTTCGGGATTTGTGATCAAAACTATGATTGGCGCCACAAATCCAAGACTTACAATATCAATCACCCCAGAAATTAAAAAAAGAATAATTAAAGGTAGTGTATTTATAAATCTTTTATCAACTATAAATAATATCTTTTTGAATATATCTGCAAAAAAAAACATTACTTATATTATACTTAAAATGTTCAATATTTGAACAAAATATTTAAAAAATTGGTTTACAGTTCAAAAAATGAACAATATAATGACTTTTTATGAAAAATGAGCATTTTGAAATACTTAGAAAACTGAATAAAGACTCTTCATTATCTCAAAGAGAGCTAGCTAAAAAACTAGGTCTTAGTTTAGGAAAAGTTAATTATTGTTTAATAGCCTTAAAAGAAAAAGGTTTAATTAAGATAAACAATTTTAAAAATAAAAAAAATAAATCGAGCTATCTTTATATACTTACCCCTAAAGGTATAGCTGAAAAAACTAAAATTACTCTCAGATTTATGAAACAAAAAATGCATGAATATGACGAACTTCAAAAAGAACTTAAGAAAAAGTAATTTTCTTTAAATGCAAAATAACTTCAATAGTTTATTTAAAAAAATTTTTAAAAGATCTTACAAATTATATCATTTTAAACAAGAGGCTATAACTATTTATTTTATGGCTTTAGTTTCTTTTCTTGTTACGCCTTTTTTTATTCTCTTAAAGTTTTCTGCAAATTTTATAACTATTATAAACTTTTTTGTAGCCACACTTTCTTTGTTTTTAATATTTTCTTTAAATTCAAACTTATATATTTTTGGAATTGTTTTATATTATGTTAATAGAATTTTAGATTTCTGCGATGGCAATGTTGCAAGATTTAACAACGAGTCAACTTTTTATGGTAGATTTTTAGATGCCATAGTTGATATTTTTTTTGAGTCACTTTTATTGTTCGCTATACATTACTATTGTTATAAAATTTATTCCAATGAACTGCTATTTATATTTGGAGCCATAAGTTCTTTTTTTTGTGTGTATGGATCTTGCGTAGCAGACAAATATTCCTCACTTGCAAGATGGAGCAATGATATAAATAAAAAAAAAATTAAACCCTATTTAAGAAAAAGCATAAAACCAAGGATAAATTTTATACTTTACGATATTTATTATTTATGCCTGATGTCTACTCCCTTTTTCGTTCAAGATAAAAGTAAGTTTATGTTGGCAGTTTTACTTTTAACAGTATCAACATTTATTTTTAATATTTTGAACATTACAATTCATATCATTTACGCAAAAAAAAACTTAAATAAATTTGCAGGAGATAAATAATGTTATTAGCTGTTATCTCTGACATTCACGGAAATTTACCTGCTTTAGAAAAAGCTGTTATGCTTTGTGAAAAAAAATTTAAAGTTGATAAATTTATTTGTTTAGGAGATGTTGTTGGCTACGGGCCTTGGAGTAATGAATGTGTTGAAGTAATAAAAGATATTAAAAATATTACTAAAATTTTAGGAAATCATGAGGAATATTTTTTAAAAAGAAGTTGTAATAGCAAGAAACCTCTAACAAGACTATTTTTTCAATATAGTATTTCAGGTTTTAAGAATTTTAGTGAAATTAAAACTTATAAGAAATATTTTATTTTAGATAAAATAAAATTTACCCATACAATTGATGATAAATATATTTATAGTGATACAGAATTTAGTTATCCTCAAAATTTAGTTATAGGCCATTCCCACCAACAATTTAAAAAATTTAAAAATAAATTTTGTGTAATTAATCCTGGTAGCCTAGGACAAAATAGAAAAAATATTAAAAAAATAAATTTTGCTATTTTGGATACAAAGACTTTAGAAACTAAATTTGTATCTGAAATTTGTGATATTCAAAATCTAATTAAAGAGATGAAAGCAAAAAATTATCCAGAGCAATGTATCAAATATTACGAGAGTAAAATTGTATGAAAAAATTCTTAGTCACAGGCTGCGGTTCACTGTTAGGTCAAGGTATAATAAGAACCATCTCATCAAGTAACAAAAATTACGAAATATTTGGCACAGAGTACATTAAGGATACTGTTGGCCTCTACTGGGTTAAAAAAGCATATATTTTACCAGATATATTAAAAGAAAAAGTTTCACTAAATAGCTGGTATTTGAAAATACTTAAAATTATTAAAAGACATAAAATTAATTATTTAATTCCTGGTTTAGACTTTGAACTGCCAATTTTGAACCAAATAAAATCAAAGATAGAGAAGAATACTAAATGCAAAATAATAATAAGTGATAAAAAAGTAATAAATATATGTAGAGATAAATGGAACACAAGTGAGTTTTTGAGAAAAAATAATTTCGTATATCCAAATTCGTGTTTACCAAAAAATTTAAAATTTTTTTTAAAAAAAAATAAGTTCCCGCTAATAGTTAAACCAAGAATAAGCTCTACTTCAAGAAATATTTTTTTAGTAAGAAACAAAAAAGAACTTGATGAAGCTCTAAAAAAATGTCCAAAGCCTATTATACAAGAATACCTTTTAAAAAGAAATAATGAATATACTTGTGGTGTAATATTTAATCTTAAAAAAAATATTTGTTTGAGCTCAATGGTCCTCAATAGAAATTTAAAAAATGGTAACACGATAAAAGCAACTTTTGAAAAAAATAATAAAACTAAAATTATTGAGAATTTTATTGTCGAGGTTACGAAAAAAATTAAACCTTTTGGACCGTTAAATTTTCAATTATGTCTGACCAAAAAAGGACCAGTGATATTTGAAATTAATCCAAGATTTTCTGGCACAACACCATTAAGAGCCAATTTCGGAATAAATGAAATACAAATTCTTTTAAGTTCAATTGAAAATAAAAAAATAAATAAAGTTCAGTTAAAAGAAGGGACAATTTATCGTTATTTTTCAGATTTTTTTATAAAAAAAGGACATTATTATATATGAAAATATTATTATCAGGAGCCTCAGGTTTTTTTTTCAAAAGAATTTATAAGACAAATTTCACAAAATAATAAAATTAACTTATGTTGTATTTCAAGAAAAAAAAGAAAAATAAATAATGTTAAGTTGTGGAATTTGGATTTATCAAAAAACAATTTAGTAAGATTCCCAAAAAAAAATTATTTTGACCTTGTTATCCACTCATCATTCATCAAAATGGAAAATAATAGCAATCAAATCCTACAAAAGAATATAAATATAACAAAAAATTTTATATCAATTTTAAAAGAAAATAATTTTAAAAAAATTATAAATCTTTCCTCTGCTTCACTATATCCAAACATTGATGGAAAATTTTCTGAAAAAAGTGAAATAAATTTTTTCACAACAGTGATAGCATTTACGGTTTTTCAAAATACTTAGCAGAAAATCTTTTTGATACTTATATAAAAGAAAAAAAAATTATACATTTAAGAGTTGGAAATATTATTGGTAATGATAACGATAAATCTATAATATCTGAAATGAAAAGAAATCTGAAACAAAGAAACTTTATTGAAATATATGGGGATGGTAAGCGAATAATCAACTTAATTCATATAAAAAATTTAATAAAATATATACTTTTGATATCTAAGAAAAATTTGAATGGCATCTTTAATGTTAGTGATTACTCAATTGATATTAAACAGATTGCCAAATTGATCAAAATTAAATATGGAAAAAATAACAGTAAAATTAGGTTTAAAAGATTAAATAAAAAAAACCCAAAATTTTATTTATCAACGAATAAATTATTTAATTTTTTAAATATTCAAAAACCAAATAATAAGGAGCTTTTTAATGAAATTTAGTTTACCAGTTTGGAATGGTGTTAAACCATTTTATTTTAACCAAAAAATCAAAAATATTGAAATTAAAAACTCTAATATTCCAGGAATTTATATAAGAAAAGATAGGAATTTTGTTGATTACCAAGAAGATTATACTCATATGACCCCGCTTAAATGGAAGGGATATATAAAAAAAATTAGGGATAATAAAACAAGTTTTATAAAAGAAAATATCAAAAACGCAGGCGATTGCCTAGAAATAGGAGCTGGTGACGATTTTAATATTAAAACTTTAAAATGGAAAAATTATACAATTTGCGATCCTTTTATAGAGCCCTATAAAGATACGAAAGTAGAATTTATCAAAAATTTTTACGAAAAAATTAGTTTTAAAAAAAAATTTGATACAATAATTATGTTTTCGGTCTTAGAGCATACAAATAAATTTGTTGAATTTATAAAAATAACTAAAAAAATTTTAAAAAAAAATGGAAGTTTTTTTCTTGAAATACCTATTATTGATAATCAATTTATAAATGGTGATCTAAATTGTTTATTACATGAACATGTAAATTATTTTTCAAAAAAAGGAATTTTTAATTTATTAAAAAATTTTGAATTAAATATTGAAAACTTTTACTTTAAAAATGATACAGGATTTTTCTGTATAAAACATAAAAGAAAGAAAAAACAATTTTTAATCCAAAAAAATTTGCATAGCTTAAAAAAAAATGAAAAAATTTTTAAAGATAAAATTCGTAACTTTTATAATTTTTTAAAACAAAATTATAATCGTAAAATAATTTTTTATGGTGCAAACAACGGATTAAATAACTTACTATATACAGCATCAAAAAAAATCACCCTTAATAAAAAGAGGATATTTATTGTAGACTCCGACAATAATAAATGGGGAAAATTCATTGGATCTTTTAGTAAATCAATTAAAAAGCCAAAAATTATAAAAACTTCTGACTTAATATGTGTATCTTCTTTAAGTTTTTACGATGAAATTATTTTAAATTTAAAAAAGAGTAACCAAATTATCAACTTAAACGATATCTAAAATTTATGAATAAAGTCCAAATTATTGCTGAGGCTGGTGTTAACCATAACGGCTCTTTAAAAAAAGCATTAAAGTTAGTTATAGAAGCAAAAAAATCAAATGCTGATTTTGTTAAATTTCAAATTTTTAAAACAGAAAATGTTGTGACAAGAAAAGCTGGAAAATCTAGTTATCAAAAAAGAAATTCAAAAGATAAAGAAACACAGTTTGAGATGATTAAAAAATTTGAGCTACCTTATGATAATTTTAAAATTATAAAAAAACATTGCATAAAATCTAAAATTAAATTTTTATGCTCCCCCTTTGATATTGAGAGTCTACAATATCTTAAAAAATTAGGTGAAAAAATTATCAAAATACCATCAGGTGAAATTACAAATTATCCACTAATAAGAGAAGTTGGAAAAATGCAAATTAAAGTAATTATGTCTACTGGAATGAGTAATTATAAAGAAATTAAAGACTCAATTAAAATACTTACTAAAAATGGTACAAAGAAAAAAAATATAACCTTACTTCATTGTAACACTGCTTATCCAACACCACCAGAGGATGTAAATTTATCTGTATTAAAAAAAATTAAAAAAAAATTTGGTATTGAGGTTGGATATTCTGATCACACAATGGGCACTGAAATTCCAGTAGCCGCAACTTGTTTTGGGGCAAAAATTATAGAAAAACATATTACCCTTAACAAAAATCTTCCAGGCCCAGATCATAAAAGTAGTTTAAATCCTGAAGAATTTTCAAACATGGTAAGTTCAATTAGAAATACTGAAAAAGCTTTAAGTGAATTTAAAAAATCTATCCGACCAAGCGAGAGACCGAATTTTAACGTAGTTAGAAAATCAATAGTCGCAAAAGAAAAAATATTAAAAGGCGAAGTTTTTACAGAGTCAAATTTAACGACTAAAAGACCAGGAAGAGGAAAAAATCCAATGAAATGGAGAAATATAATAGGAAAAAAAGCAAAAAAAAATTATTTGAAAGATGAGTTCATTTAAAAATTTAAAGAAAAAAAGACTTTGTATTTTATCAAGTTCCAGAGCTGATTTTGGGATCTTAAGAAAATTGATAAAAAAACTAACAAAAAAAAAAAATGTTAAGTTAGATTTAATTTTGACTGGCTCTCACAATTCAAAGAAATTTGGAAATACTCAGAATGAGGCTCAGGAAAATAAAATTTTCAATTTTGATTCTTTAAAAATTCCTAACAAAAATTTACATGCATCCCATTTATCAATAAATTCAAGCATTTTATTAAGAAAATTGTCAAAAAAATTTAAAAATAAAAAATACAGTTTCCTAATAGTGTTGGGAGACAGATACGAAATATTTATTGGTTCATTTGCAGCCTCACTTTACAAAATCCCAATAGCTCATTTATCCGGAGGTGATGAAACACAAGGTGCATATGACAATCAATTTAGGCATGGAATTACAAAACTTGCGCATTTACATTTTCCAACAAATGAAATTTCAAAAAAAAGAATTTTAAAAATGGGGGAAAATCCGAAGTATGTTTACAACTATGGGAGTTTATCCTTAGAAAATATTAAATCATTAAAAAGATTAGATTTGAAGAACATAGAGAAAGAATTCAATTTTAAATTTCAAAAAAAATACTTTTTAGTTTGTTATCACCCTGAAACTCTTAATTCTAAAAATAAAAAAAATTTTCAATCGTTAATTAAAGCTATTTTAAAATTTAAAAAAATTCAATTTATTTTTACCTCATCTAATAGTGACGAGGGGGGGGACGAGATAAATACGTTAACAAAAAAGATTTCCAACAAAAATAAGAATATTGTTTTTGTAAAATCTTTTGGACAAGAAAAATATTTAAATGTGTTAAAATTTTCTTGTGGTATTATTGGAAATTCATCAAGTGGAGTTCATGAGGCTCCAAGTTTTAAAATAGGTAGTTTAAATTTAGGTAAAAGGCAGCATGGAAGGATTAAAATAAAAAGTATTATTAATTGTAATTTTGAAACAAAAAACATTATTAATGGCATTAACAAGATTTTATCTAAGCAATTTAGAAATAGAATTAAATCAACTAAAAGCCCTTATTACAAAAAAAATACATCAGAAAATATTATCAAGAAAATTTTTTCACTAAAAGGACAAGATTTACTTATTAAAAAATTTTATGGCTAGAAAATTTATTAGAATTATCCCAAAACTGGATATTAAGAATGGCTTGTTAATTAAAGGAATTAATTTAGAGGGTCTGAGAGTACTAGGTGATCCTTACCAATTTGCAAATTATTATTATAAAAATGGTGCTGATGAAATTTACTATGTTGATAATGTTGCATCTTTGTATGGAACTAACAATTTAAGCAAATTTGTTTCAAAAACTGCAAAAAATCTTTTTGTACCTTTATCTGTAGGAGGTGGAATAAGATCAATTAAAGAAATTGAGAATTTTTTAAAATCCGGAGCAGATAAAGTCTGTGTAAATTCTGCAGCTATTGAAAATATTAATTTTATAAAACAAGCCTCAAGGATATTTGGCTCCTCTACTATAACATGTATAGTTGAAGCCTTGAACTATGATGGAAAATATTTCATTACCAAAGAAAATGGGAGAGACGTAATTAAAATTAACCCTATTGATTGGTCTAGAAGACTTGAGGATTTTGGGGCAGGAGAAATATTTCTTACATCAGTAAATAAAGAAGGATTAAAAAAAGGATTTGATATTTTCATTAATAAGAAAGTATCTGAAAGTGTTAGAATTCCTGTTATAGCTCATGGCGGCGATGGTTCTTATGAAGACATATTCAAAGTAATACATAATACAAAAATTTCTGGTGTCTCAATTTCTGGATTACTTCATTACGATATATGTTCTATTTTTTCATTTAAAAATCCTAAAGTTGGAAACAATGATTTTTTGATAAACCAAAAAAAGAGAAAGCCTTTAAATAATTTAAAAAAAATCAAGAAATATTTATCATCTAAAGGAATACTTGTAAGATTATGAAAAGACAAAAAATTGGAATAATAAATTTAGGTATAAATAATTTACATAGTATTCAAGAGGCTTGTAAATCATTAGGCTATAAAACAAGTTTAATAAACCTGAATCAAAAAAAATACAATTTTGATATTTTAATTCTACCAGGAATAGGGTCTTTCAAAAAAGCTATGCAAATTGTAAAAAAAAATAATATAAAAGATAAAATACTAAACCATATAAATAATAAAGATAAGTTGTTAATTGGAATATGCTTAGGCATGCAGATGTTTTTTTCAGGAAGCGATGAATTTGGATATACAAATGGGTTAAATTTAATTAAAGGAAGTGTAAAAAAATTTAACAGAAAAAATCTAATAACCCCACACACAGGTTGGAATTCAATAAAAATTTTACAAAAAGGCAATTTAATTAAAACTAAGGAATATCAGAATAGTTTTTATTTTACCCACTCTTTTTACTGCAAACCTGAGAATGACCAATTTATGATAGGAGAGACTAATTACTCAAATTTTAAATTCTGCTCAATTGTTAAAAAGGATAATATCTTAGGAATGCAATTTCACCCTGAAAAAAGCGGCGTAGGGGGATTAAAAATTTTAGATAATTTAAGAAAAATTTAGAGATGAAGTTGAATAATAAAATCGAAGCATATTATGGATTGCCTAAAAAGGTAGTTTTTTGTAAGAAATCTCTTATATCAAATCAACGACCTAATTCATCCATTGAATTCCAGCATTCAATAAACTCAAAAAAGAAAACTTTAAAAATTGACAATAACGGGATATCTGATTCTTGGAAATATTCAAGAGTAAAGAAAAAAATTAATTTTAAGATAAGAGAAAAAAAATTATTAAAACTTTTAGATAGGTTTAGAGGAAAAGGAGAATATGATTGTTTAGTGCCAGGAAGCGGAGGCAAGGATAGCTGCTATGCTGCCCATATTCTTAAATATAAATACGGAATGAATCCTTTAACTGTAACTTGGCCGCCTATTCTTTACACATCATATGGAAAAGAAAATTTTAAAAATTGGTTAAAAACTGGTAATTTTCATAATATTTCTGCAAAAAGGAACGAAAAATTCTTTAAAATTTTGACTAAGGAGTCCATCATCAACTTGCTACATCCTTTTCAAACTTTTATTTTAGGTCAAAAAAATTTTGCACCAAAAATTGCAAAAAAATTAAATATACCCTTAGTTTTTTATGGTGAAAACGAGGCTGAACACGGAAATCCTATTTCTGATAACAATTCATCTTTAAGAAGTAACTCATATTTTGCATATAAAAATTTTAAAGATTTAAGATTAGGTGGTTTAAAAATTAACGATTTAATGAATATTTATAATTTTAAATATAAAGACTTTGATGATATCCTTCCCTTGAAATCTGAAGAATTAAAAAACTTTCCTTTAGAAGTCCATTATCTTGGTTATTACTTGAAATGGATACCACAAGAAGCATTTTATTACTCAGTTGAAAATTGTGGCTTTAAACCAAGTCCTTTTAGAACTCAAGGTACGTATAGTAAATACAATAGCATAGATGATAAAATAGACGACTTACACTATTATACTACCTTTATTAAGTTTGGTATTGGTAGAGCCACATACGATGTTTCCCAAGAAATAAGAAATGAGCATCTTACAGTAGAAGAGGGAAAAAAATTAATCAAAAAATATGATGGAGAATTTCCAAATAGATACTTCTCAGAAGTTATGAAGTATTTAAATATAAAAGAAGAACATTTTTTAAAATTATGCGATAAGTTTAGATCCCCACATTTATGGAAAAAAATTAAAAGTAAATGGTATTTGAGACACACAGTTAATAAGGATGGAATAGATGATTAATAATAAAAAGAAAAATATTATTCTAGTTGGAGGCGCAGGATATATAGGTACTATTTTAATAAAATATTTTCTTGCAAAAAAATTTAAAGTAACGGTAATTGATAATTTATTATATTCAAATAAGTTTGCAATTCAGAAATACTTCAAAAATAAAAATTTTAAGTTTTTAAATGCTGATATGAGAAATAAAAACTCATATAAAAATATTCTTAAAAAGGGCTATGCTGTCGTACTACTAGCGGGTTTAGTTGGAGATCCAATAACAAAAAAATACAAAACTTTATCAAAGTCAATAAATTCTATTGGGGTAAGGAAATTTATAAAAGAATGTTATAAATTAAAAAATATAAATAGACTAATTTTTGTTTCTACTTGTTCAAATTATGGCTTGAGTAATAAAAAAAATATTTTACTAAATGAAAAGTCAAGGCTAAATCCTCTTTCTATTTATGCTAAACAAAAAGTAGAAATAGAAAAATTTTTAATAAATTTAAAAAAAAATAAATTTTTAAGTCCTTGCATCTTAAGATTTGCTACAGCATTTGGTTTGTCACCAAGAATGCGATTTGATTTAACAGTAAATCATTTTACAAAATCTTTTATTAATAAAGAGGCTTTAGAAATTTATGATCCAAATACTTGGAGACCTTACTGCCATGTAAAAGATTTTGCGAGACTTATCCATAAAGTAATTGTGTGTAAAAAAGAATTGATTAGTCATCAAATTTTTAATGCAGGAAATAATAAAAATAATTTTACAAAAAAAGGAATATTGAAAAAAGTACAAAAATTATTACCACGAAATAAAGTTATTTTTAGAAAAAAGGACGTTGATAGAAGAAACTATAGAGTTGATTTTAAGAAAGTAAAAAAAATACTAAATTTTACTACAAAATATTCTTTAGATTATGGAATTAAAGAAATTTTTAAAGCTTATAAAAATAAAAATTTTGTAAATATTAAGCATCAACTTGGAAATTATAATATAAAAAATGCCGGTAAATAAAAAAATACCCCTTTCAGAACCTTATTTTTTCGGAGCAGAAAAAAAATCATTAACAGACTGTATAAATTCAGGATGGGTAACAACTTCTGGGAAATACGTAAATTTATTAAAAAAAAAAATTGCGTCAATCACTAAAACAAAATATGTCTTATTATTAGTTAATTGTACATCTGCTCTACAATTGGCAATTCGTTCATTAAAACCAAATCGAGGTGATGAAATTTTAGTTCCTTCTATGACCTTTATCGCTTCTGTAAATGCAATTTCCTATAACAACTGCAACCCAATTTTTCTTGATTGTGATGATGATTATTTATTGGATTTTAATAAAACTAAAGAATTTATTAAAAAATTTACTTTCAAAAAAAATGGATACACTTTTAATAAAAAAACAAAAAAAAAAATTATTGCTCTAATCATAGTCCATGCATTTGGAAATTGTGTAAAACTTGACAAGAAAGTCATTAATTTTTTTAAAAAAAACAAAATAAGAATAATAGAGGATGCTGCTGGAAGTTTAGGGTCATACATGAAAAATATAAAAAAATTAAAACATGCTGGATCAATTGGAGATATAGGTTGTATTTCATTTAATGGAAATAAAATAATTACTTCAGGTGGCGGAGGAGCAGTCATTACCAATAATAAAGAGATTTATGAAAAAATTAATTATTTATCCAATCAAGCTAAAAATGACATTTTAAACTATAGACATGATGAAATCGGTTTTAATATGAGAATGTCAAATTTAAATGCGGCAGTTGGATACTCTCAATTAACTAAACTTAAGCTGATTATTAAAAAAAAGAGGAAAATTAATGATTATTATTACGAAAATTTATCTAAAACTCCAGGATTAAAGGTTTTAAGAGAGAACAAGCATTCATCTTCAAATTTTTGGATCAATATTTTAAGAGTAAATCCGAAAAAATTTGGTCGAAAAAAAGATGAGCTCATCAAATTTTTATACTCTAAAGGTATTGAAGTGAGGTCAATTTGGTACCCAAACCATCTACAAAAATCGTTCGTTGATCGTCAAAAGTATAAAACTATAGTTTCTGAAGATTTATTTAAAAATTCTATCTGTTTACCAAGCAGTTACTCATTAACTAAAAAGGAAATTGTATATATAAGTAAATTTATTAATTCATATGCTAAAAAAAATTGAAAAAAATACAATTTATAACTCAAGTTTAATTTCAAAAGCTCTTTTAAAAATGGAGAAATTTGGCCTAAAAACTTTGATAGTAATTGATAAATCAAAAAAATATTTAGGGACTTTAAGCGATGGAGATGTGAGAAGATCATTAATAAGAAAGAAAAAATTATCAGATAAGATCAATGGTATCTTTAAAAGGAAAACGATTTATTTAACTAAAAGAAAATATCCAATTTCTAAAGTAAGAAATTTGTTTCTGAAAAAAAGAATTGATTTAATTCCTATTATTTCAAAAAATAAAAGAATTATTGATGTCATTAATTATTACGATATTAATAAAAAAATTATCAAAAAAAAGATCTCAAAAATACCTAAAACTGCTGTAGTGGTTGTAGCAGGGGGAAAGGGCACAAGACTTCTTCCTTATACAAAAATTTTACCAAAGCCTTTAATACCCTACAAAGGAAAAACTCTTATTGAACATGTAATAAGTCAATTTACAGCTTTTTCTTTAAAAAATTTTATTTTTACAATTAATTATAAAGCGTTAACATTTAAGGCTTTCTTCCAAGAACTTAATCCACCAATAAATTACAAATATATAGTTGAAAAAAAACCATTAGGCACCGCAGGATCTCTAAGAAAGATTATTTCCAAAAAATATAAAAACTATTTTGTTGTTACTTGCGATACATTAATTCAAGCAGATTTTTATAAGATTTATAAATTTCATACAAAAAATAATAACCACATAACTATAATTTCAGCCAAAATTAGTAACAAACTACCTTATGGCGTTTTAAAAGATAAAGCAAAAAATAAACTTGAACATTTTAATGAGAAACCTTTAGTAAAGTATACAGTTAATACAGGTATGTACTTGATAAAATCTGATATTTTTAAATTGATACCTAAAAATAAATTCTACAATATGAATGAATTAATTTTAAAAGCTCAATCACTAGGAAAAAATATATCATTATATAAAATCGGAGAAAAATCATGGAGAGATCTTGGAAAAATTTCCACTTTTGAAAAATAAAAAAGAATTAACTATTTTAGTAATTGGTTATGGTTCAATAGGAAAAAAACACTGTGAAATCTTAAAAAATTTTTCTGATAACATCTACGTTTATACAAAACAAAAAATCAAAAATTTTAACAAGGTTAATTCGTTAAAAAAAATAAAAAATATCAACCCTGATTATTTTATTATAGCAAGTAAAACAAATACTCACTTTGATTTTATAAAATTTATAGAAAAGAATTTTAAAAATAAAAAAGTTCTTATTGAAAAACCAATAATGGAGAGATATAGACCTTTAAAATTAAAAAAAAATGAATTTTTTGTTGGTTATAATTTAAGATTTCATCCTGTATTAATTTTTTTGAAGAAATTTTTAAAAAACAAAAAAGTAAATTTTGTTAATATAAGTAGCTCTAGTTTTTTACCAAACTGGCGAAAAAATATTAATTATACAAAAAGTAATAGCGCTTCAAAGAATTACGGAGGAGTTTTGCTAGAACTTAGTCATGAGATAGATTATGTGTCGTGGATCTTTGGAAAATTTAATCATTTATATAGCTTTAATAAAAAAATTTCTAATTTAAAAATATTAGCAGATGATATTTTAATTTTTGTTGGTAAGAATGTTAAAAAAAGTATTATAAATATTTCTATGAATTTTTTTTCCAGAATTAACAAGAGAGAAGTTGTCGTAGAAGGTAACAATTTTACATGTAAAGGTGATATTTTATCAAACGAGGTTTCAATAATTTCTAATAAAAAAAATAAGACTTATAAATTTCCTAAATTTAATATAAGAGAAACATATTTTAAACAACATTTAGCACTACTAAAAAATCAAAACGATATCTTGTGCAATGTAAACGAAGCTCTTGCCACAATGAAAATTATAAAAAAAATCCGATCTTATAAATAATCAAATGAAAATTTTATGTACAATTTGTGCCAGAAAAGGATCGAAAGAAATCAAAAATAAAAATATAACTAAGTTTTATGGTAAACCATTGATTTTTCACACAATAAATCAAGCAAAAAAAACAAAAATTTTTGATAAAATTGTCTGTTCTTCTGACTCTTTAAAAATATTAGATATTGCGAAAAAAAATAATGTAGATTTTTTAATTCATAGGTCAAAAAAACTTTCCACAGACCAAATTCCGAAAATTAATGTAATAAAGCAAGCTCATATATTGTCAGAAAGAAAATTTAATCTAAAATTTGATTATATAATTGATCTAGATGTAACTGCACCCTTGAGGTCGATTGTAGATATAAAAAAGTCATTAAATTTCATTAGAAAAATAAAATATAATTGTAATTTAATTACGGTTTGTCCATCAAGAAAAAATCCATATTTTAACATGGTTGAAATAAATCACTTAGGCGAGGTAAAAGTAATTAAAAAAATAAATGAAAAAAAAAATTTTAATTCTAGACAACAAGCACCCAAAGTTTTTGATGTTAATGCTGGAATTTATGTTTGGAAAAGACATTCTCTTATTAATGAGAAAAAAATAATAAACAAAAACACAAGATATTTAATAACACCATATGAAAGATCAATAGATATTGATAGTAACGCAGATTTAAAAATTGTTGAATATCTTTTTAAAAATAAAAAATATAGTTAAAATCAAATAACGTTCAACAATTGAACATATTGTCAAAATATGATATCTTTTAGATATGGATATAAATATATTTAGTTTAAAAAATAAAAAAATTATAGTTTTAGGTGGTTCAGGACTCATTGGACTTGAGTTATCAAATTTTTTGAATAACCTTGGAGCAAAAGTATTCAACTTTGATATTAGGAATAATAAGGATTTAAATAATAGTATTAAGTATATTAAATTTGATGTGACACAAAAAAAATCAATAAAAAAAAAAATTAATGATTTTTTTAAACAAAACGGCACTCCTGATTGTTATGTAAATTGTTCATATCCTATAACGAAGGGTAAAAATAAATATAACTTCAAAGATGTAAGTCTAGAAACTATCGAGAATAGTTTAAATGTGCATCTAAAAACTTATATTTGGTTGGCAAAAGTAATAGCTGAGAAAATGGTAAAAAGTAAAATTAAAGGAAGCCTAGTTCAATTCGGATCACATTATGGAGTAATTGGACAGAGCCCCGATATTTATTCAGGAACAAAAATGAGTGAAAACATGGTTTACTCTGCAATCAAAGGTGGAATAATCAGCAATACAAGGCAAATGGCAGCTCATTATGGTAAGTATGGTATTAGGATAAACTGTGTAAGCCCTGGAGGAATAGAAGGGCATGTAAAAGGAAAAAAATTTGCTCAACCTAAATCATTCTTAAAAAAATATTCATTAAGAACTCCTTTAAAAAGACTAGCAAAAAAACATGAGATTGTTCCTTCCGTTGCTTTCCTGCTGTCAGATGCATCAACATATATTACAGGTATCAATTTAATTATCGATGGTGGTTGGACTTCTTCCTAATAAAAAATAATTAATGAATAAAAAAATTATTATTATTTTGGCACCTTTTAAGATAAGAAAATACGATTTTGAAAGATTTGACTTTGACGAACTTAAGAAAAACAAAAATACTGAAGTGGTATTTCATGAGGTCATTGATTATATATACCCAAACTTTTACAAGGTATTCACAAATACTTATGAAAATGAGAATATTATAAAATTTTCTGATTTTAATAAATGGAAACAAGAGATTGTTTTATTAAAAAAAAGATATGGAAAAAATATTCTAATTTTGAACACCGTTAATAATGTTGATTTTAAAAGTATAAAAATAAATTTTTTTTTAAAGAAAAAAAAAATTAAGTATTTAAGCTACTCAGTTGTTAGACACGCAATGGACGAGAAAGGGACAATTACCTATAATTTAAAATGGTTAATTAAGAATTTAATTTTTAATCAAAGAAAAATAATTATATATATCGAGACATTATTAACATTTTTTATTCAAAGACTATTTAAAATATATCCAGATTTTTTTCTAAGGTGCGGGGACAAAAGTGAGACTGGACACCTTAACAAAAAAATAAAATTTATTAATGGTAATAGTTTTGATTATAACATGTCTTTAAAGAACAAAAGCATAGATTTCGATTATAGTGAAAAATATGGTTTATTTTTAGAGGCTCCTTGGCCAGTACATAATGATGGAGATTTTGTTTTGGTAGGAAATAAAACAAACACAAAAGAACTTGCTAAAAATTGGTTAATTTCTCTTAATAAATTTTTTGATTTAATAGAAAATAAACTAAATGTGAAAATTTTGATTGCACCACATCCAAAAATTAAACATAATGAAAAATATTCTAAACTGTACAATGGAAGAGAAGTTATTAATAAAGGTTTACATCTCTCTGCAAAAAATGCGGAATTATTAATTTCAAGAAATAGCGGAGGCGGTTCATACGCTGCTATATATAAAAAACCTAAAATTTTTATATATAATAATGACCTCAAAAAGAGGGAAAATTACGTAAAAAACCAAGTTAAATTTGCAGAAGAATTTGGTTTAAGTCTTATAAATATTGATGAAGATTTAACAACTGATAAACTTCATGAGTTGATTAAATTTGATCACAATAAATATCAAAGTTATGTATCTAAATTTCTAACAGCCAGGAAGGATCAAAAGCCAAATCATTCAACTATTTCTGAAATATTGAGAGATTTATAGGTTTAAAATTAATTTCTTGTAACAATAGTGTTTTTTCTATAAAATGTTCAAATATTGAACAATAAAATAAAAATATAATATAAATTTTGAAACTTAATAATAAAATAATTTTTCTTACCGGAGCTGGTAAAGGAATTGGTAGAGATTTATTTGAAAGCTTTTTAAAAAGTGGTTCCTACGTTTATGCTTTAACTAGATCAAAATCTGATTTAAAAAAAATATCTAATTTTGAAAAAAAAAATTCATCAATATTTTACGGCGATGTAAGAAATTTCAACTTGATAAAAAGAATTTTTAATTTTTCTATCAAAAATAAAAAATTGATTAATGGTATAATTAATAATGCCGGCATAAGACAAAGAAGAAAGTTTGAGAATATTACTAAAAAAGAAGTAAGTGAGGTTTTTAATATAAATTTTTTTTCAATTTTTAAAATTATGCAAGTGTACGTTAAATATTGTAAAAAATTTAAAATTAGATCTTCTATAGTAAATATAGGATCAATTGTTGGAGAGACTGGATTTAAGGAATTAAGTGGTTATGGTGCTACAAAAGGAGCTTTAAAAAGTATGACACAGTGCTTTTCAGAGGAGTACGCAGATCATGGTATTAGAGCGAATATTGTAAATCCTGGTTTTACTAAGACTTCATATTTTTCAAGATTTAAGAAAAAAAAAAAATTATATAATTGGACTTTAAATAAAATTCCAGCAAGACGATGGGGAGAACCGAAAGAAATATCAGAATTAATAAAATTTTTAATTTCTGATGAATCAAATTATATAACTGGAGAAAATATAAACATAGATGGAGGCTGGATTAAAAAATGAAAAAAAATAACGGAGTAATAGTTCTTATACCGACAAGATTAAATTCAAGAAGATTGCCAGCTAAAGCTTTGCTTCCAATAAATAAAATGCCACTGGTAATACACGTTTATAAAAGAGCCAAACTCTCAAAAAAAGTTGATGATGTAATAATTTGTTGCGATGATAACAAAATTTTAAAGGTTGCAAAAAATTTTGGCGCAAAAGCAATTTTAACCTCTAAACATCATAAAAATGGAACAGACAGAATATGTGAGGCTTATAAAAAATTAGGAAAAGAATTTGAACTTGTTCTTGATGTTCAGGGAGATGAACCTTTAATCAGCCCACTACACATTGATAAAGTAATCGATTACCATAAAAGAAATTCAAATGCTGATATCATTCTTCCAAATTTACAAATAGAAGCAGTAAACAACACTAACATCGTAAAACTTGTTACTAATAAATTTAATGAAGTGTTATATATTTCAAGAGCAAATATTCCCTACGAATTCAGAAATAAGATAAAAAAAATAAAAAAACACTTGTCCATTGTGTCTTTTAAACCAGATTCTTTATTTAAATTTGGAAAAGCGAAAAGATCTGATGCAGAAAAAGTAGAAGATATTGAGCTGTTAAGAGCTTTGGATATTGGTTTAAAAATTAAAACGCTAAACTTAAAAGGAGATAGTTTTTCAGTTGATGTATTTGAAGATTACAATAAAGCACAAGTTCAAATTTCAAAAGATAGATATTTCAAATTTTATAAATAATAAATAAATGAATATAGAATATAAATTAGAGAGTACGTTGTATAAAATCTCATTTTGTAGAAAAGGAGAGAAGAACAGTATTTCTAAAGAGATTGAAAAAATAAAATCAGATAAAAATATTCTATTAATCTATGATGATAAGATTAATCAGAATATTACAAAACAGGTTTTTGAAGACTTAAAGCTATCAGGTTGTAAAATTTTTACCCTTAAATCTGAAGGAAATAAAAAAAATAAAAATGAAAAATTTTTGTTTAAGATAATTGATTTACTTATAAGAAGAAAATTTACAAAAAAATCTATTATAATCTCCTTAGGCGGTGGTGTTGTTGGTGATGTTTCAGCCTTAGCAAGCAGTTTATACTTAAGAGGATTAATCTATTTTAATATTCCTAGCACTATGACTTCAATAGTCGATAGTTGTATAGGAGGTAAAACTGCGATTAACTATAAAGGTATCACAAATTCTGTTGGAACTTATTATCATCCAAAAAATGTATTCATTCTTGAGGATATTTTCCAAAATATTCCTAATCGTGAGTTTGATGCTGGAATAGCGGAAATAATAAAATGTGGAGTGATAGATAATGAAAAAATTTTAAATTTTTTAAAAATTAATAAAGATAAAATTTATAAAAGAGATTACAAAACCATAGCAAATCTTTGTAAACAAACCTTACAATCAAAAATAAAATTCTTCAAAGAGGATGTATATGAAAATGACAAAAGATTATTTCTTAATTTTGGTCATACATTTGCACATGCAATAGAGATGGCCACCGAGGTAAATCTTAAGAAAGATTTTATAAGACACGGTGAAGCTGTTGGCTTGGGAATGCTAGCTGAAATTTATTATGAGAATAGAAAAAAAGGAAAAATATTTAATTTGATAAAAGATCTTTTAAAAATTTATAACTTGCCTGTTAAACTTGATATTTCAAAAATTAAAATCAATAAAGTAAAACTTTTAAATGATATATATAAAAACTTATTTTTAGATAAAAAAAAAATTGACAAATACCCAAGGTTTATCTCAATTAAAAAAATTGGATCACCAAAGGTAAAAGAAATTAAAGATTTTGATTTTATAAATGATACAATTTTAAAAGTGCTGTTTTAAATGACAAAAAAAGAAGATATTAAATATTTTGATCCACAGATCTCGGTCAAAGAGCAGGCAGTTGCAGAAAGATTACAATTTGTTCCTGGCACAAAAACACCTTTACCCTCGGAAATAGAAATAAGCGAGTCCGGTATGTGTAACAGAAAGTGTTCTTTCTGTCCAAGAAGTGCCCCTGACTATGAACACAAAAATGAATTTATTAATTTTGATTTACACAAAAAACTTTGTGATCAACTAAGAGAATTAAATTATTCTGGATTAATAATCTATTCTGGTTTTGTAGAACCAATGTTAGATAAAAATATTTATAAACTTGTGAATTACGCAAAAACGACACTGAATAAAGCTAGAATTGATATGATTTCTAATGGTGATGTATTAAATGAGAAAAGGTTAAAAAAACTCTATGACTCAGGTTTAGATAGGCTGCAAATTAGTTTGTATGATGGGGAGGAACAGCATTCAAAATTTATTGCCTTAGGTAAAAAACTAAAACTTAGTAATAAAAAATATGTTCTGAGGCCAAGATACCTACCAGAGAATCAAGATTTTGGAATCACACTTAGCAATAGGGGTGGAATGCTAAAAAATGCAGAATATGTAATTGCTCCAAGAGAAGAAAAATTAAAAAAAAAATGTTTCTACCCGAGTTATAAATTTTTTCTCGATTATAATGGTGATGTTTTAATGTGTTCTCATGATTGGGGTAAAAAAAATATTTTAGGAAATTTAAAAAATGAAAATTTTTTAGATATTTGGTTATCGAAAAAATTTAATTTAGCTAGGCAAAAACTTAATAAAGCAGATCGATCTTTAAGTCCTTGTAACGTTTGTGATGTGAAAGGCGACTTAATAGGAAAAAAACATCATGAAGCTTGGAAAAATCTTTAATTTTTAGAGGATGAATAAAAAAAAAAGAAGAAAAGTTTTTATTCTTGGCGCTAGTTCAGATATTGGTATTGAAATTATTAAGAAATATCTGAAAGAAAATTATAAAGTTATTGCTCACTATAATCAGGGAAATAAATATTTTTTCAAATTTGTAAAAAATAATAAAAATGTAGAAATTATTAAATTTGATTTTTTAAAATCTTTTTCTAGTTTGGAAACACTGGTAAAAAAAAAATTTTTTGACAATTGTGATGTTCTGATTAATGCTCTTGGATATATTAAAGAAATAGAATACACCAAAGTAAAAATTAGAGAAATTGATAACGCTCTAAAAGTAAATTTTTATCCTTCATTCATGTTTACTCAATCATTAGGTCAAATGATGATTAAAAGAAAATGGGGAAGGATAGTTAACCTAGGCTCAATCGGAGTAAAATATGGTGGTAGTGAAAAAAACTCACCTTATGCAATTTCAAAACATGTTTTGGAATTTTTTCCGAACCAAGTTCAAAAATGGGCTAGTAAGAATGTATTAGTAAACACAGTTAGAGTTGGCTTAACGGATACAAAAATACATCTAAAATTAAGAACAAAAAATATGAAAAAAAGAATTAATTTAGTTCCATTAAAACGAATGGCCGACAAAAGTGAAATAGCTAATTTTATTTTTTTTTTAGGCTCGGATCGAAATTCATATATTTCAAATCAAATTATAAGAATTTCTGGAGGTGAGTAATGCAAAATAGAAATGATGATCAAATTGAGCTAATTAATAAATTTAAAAACTATTTAGTGAAATTTGAAAAAAACTACTATGAACCTGAAAAAAATTCAATATTTTACCCAGCAACTTATAGTGAATGCATTGGGTCTTATATATTAAGCAAAAAACATCATAAGAAAAAAGGTTTTTTTAAAAATTTAAAAATAGTGTTGAGTGATGTTCTCTATAGTTTAAAATATAAAAGATTAGAAGAAGTAGAAAAAAAATGTGATTTATTTTATGATAGGTTAATTGTTACTTGGGCATTTAGAAAAAATTTCAAAAAAGATGGTTCAATAGATGATAGATACTTTAATATTAATTCAAAAAATATTAAAAACACTCTCTGGTTTGTTATCTACCAGAGTGAAAAAATTCCAACTAAAGTTGATAAAAATATTATTCTTTTTAATCCTATAAGTGATAAAATTAATTTTATAAACTTATTTTCTTTAATTTTAGAAAATCTTAAGTTTTTAATTTCTACCAATTACTTTTTATCTTCTATCTCTAATTACAATCATTTTTCAAAAATATTTATAAGAAATATTGCTCCATATATTAATCATGATATTAAAAAATTATTAATTCCCTATGAAGGTCAACCTTTTCAAAATAAACTTATTCAATACATTGAAAAAAATTTCTCAAATATTAAAACTGTAGGATATATCCATTCACCACCATTAGCATTACCAAGTAATTTTATTTATAAAAATTTTTCCCCAAAAAAAATTATTGTTAATGGTAATGACCAACTAAGGTGTTTTTCTAAGATACTGGGGTGGAAAAGATCAAACATAATTTTAGCACCATCTTTCAGGTTCTTTAAACAAAAAATTACCTTAAAAAAAATAATTTTTTTACCTTTAAATATTAAGGATATAAAAAAAATAATAAAATCTTTATTATTTTTAGATAAGAAAAAAATAATAAATTTAAATGATTATATCGTTAGAAATCATCCAGCTTCAAAAAATTCAAAAAAAAATTTAGAAGCAGAAAAAAAAATTAATCAATTAATAAAAAATTCTGAAACAAAAAAAAATAGTGTAAAATCTAATTATTCTGTTTTTATAGGAGCCTCAGGAAGCTTAATAGAAGCATTAGAAAATGGAAAAAAAGTAATTCAAATTACTGAAGAGAATATCTTTGATTTTTATAGTCAAAAAATATGGAAAAATATAATATCTAAGAAAATTTCTGATAATATTTTTATTTATAAATTAAAGAAAAAAAATCAACTTATTAAATTTGGCAATAAAAAGAACAATTTAAAAAAAATTTTAAGTCTCTAAAAATATGAAAAAAAAAATTTTGATAGTTGGTGGTTCTGGGTTTTTAGGTTTTCACTTATGTAAATTATGCGTAAGAAAAGGTTTTCAAACATATAGTGTTTCAACGAAAAAGCCGAGAGTAGATAGAAAAATAAAAAAAGTTAAATATATTCTCTGTGACATAAGCAAAAAAAAACAAATAGAGAAAAAACTTGACCATAATTTCGATTATCTAGTTAATTTAGGAGGCGAGGTTGATCACACTAATAAGATAAAAACTTATAAAAGTCATTTTATAGGTTGCAAAAATCTGGCTGAATTTTTTTTAGAAAAAAAATTAAAATTGTTTATTCAAGTTGGAAGTGCTGCAGAAAATGCATCAATCAGATCACCACAGTCAGAAACTTTAAATGGCAAACCAAAAACACCTTATGGTAAAGCAAAGTTGGCTGCATCGAGATTTTTATTTAAAAAAAAAATAAAAAATAAATTAAATTTTGTTATTTTTAGGCTTTATCAAATTTATGGACCGCATCAAGACACCAATAGATTTATTCCAATACTGATCGACTCATGTTTAAAAAAACAAGTTTTTAAATGTTCTAATGGCGAACAATTAAGAGATTTTTTATATATTGACGATTTAATTTCTGTTTTTTTTAAAGCTTTAAATAATACAGATATTATTCATAAAATTATTAATGTTGGAACAGCTAAACCAAAAAAATTGAGAGAAATAATTAAAAAAGTAATTCAAATCTTTAAAAGTGTGAAGCCAGAGTACGGAGTTGTGAAGTTAAGAAAGGATGAGGCAAAGATAATTTACCCAAAAATTACCAGTGTAAAGAAACTATTAAAATGGAAACCAAAAACCAATTTCAATATCGGTTTAATGAAAACAATAAAATATTATAGAATGAGCAAATGATGAAAATTTTAGCTGTAATAATATTCAAAATCTTATTTTATTTGGATAAAATATTTGCTTTAATATTAAAAAAAAACTTCATTTATTTTTTTTCTGATTTAATAAGTCAGAATTTAATTATTAAAAAAAAATTATTTAATAAACAGGTAATTTTTTTCACGCCAAATTTAATTATAAAATGGAGAGTAGATACCTTATTAAGCAAGGAGCCAGATACACTTTCTTGGATAGATAATTTTCAAGATGATAAAAAAACTTTTTGGGATATTGGCGCTAATATAGGTCTTTATTCAATTTATGCTGCATTAAAGCATACAAATATTGAGATAATTAGTTTTGAACCTTCTACAAGTAATTTAAGAGTATTGAGCAGGAACGTGTCATTGAACCAATTAAGTAGCAAAATAAAAATCTACCAGCCTGCGTTAAGCAACGAAGAAAACTCTTTTATGACGTTCAAAGAAAGTCAATTTATTGAAGGATGGTCTATGAACCAATTTGGTGATGATTTAAAATTTGGTGATGAAACCAACTCTAAACAATACTATAAGATTTTTGGAACTAATATTGACAGTTTAGTAAGAAACAATATTCTTAAAGTTCCAAATTATATAAAAATAGATGTTGATGGAATAGAACATTTAATATTACAAGGAGGAGAAAATACTTTGATAAATTATAATTTAAAAAGTGTTTTAGTCGAAATTGATGAAAGTTTTAAAGATCAGTTTAATCTAATTTTAGATTTAATGAGAAAAAATAATTTTACAATTAAAAAAAAGGTTAACGTTTTAATTGATCAAAAAAACAAGAAATTTGAAAACCAATTTAATTATATTTTTGAAAGAAACTAATATTAAAATAATTGACAATTTTTTAAAAAAAGAGGATTTAGATAAATTAAATTCTTTGCCACTACCTTATATTGAAAAAAATGAAATTAAAGTTTTTCATAATAGCATTGATCAAAACAACAATATTAGAAATTCATGTATTTCAAATAAGATTTTAAAGCAGTTGCAGAAAAATTATCACAATCAAGCAATAAATATTTTAAGTGAACTTAATCCAAAAAAACTTAATCTGTATGATTATTCTGAATTTCACATTATTGTTACAGGAAAAAATTATAAGTTTCCAATACATGACGATACCCCTAATAAATTACTTAGCGGGGTAATTTATCTCAAACCAAATAAGAATACTGGTACAATATTTTATTCAAATAAAAAAGGAGATGGAAAGAAAGAGATAGAATGGAAAATAAATAGAGCTGTTTTCTTTTCAAGATCAGAAAAAAACACTTGGCATTCGTACGAAGGAGACGGAGTGTCAGACAGAATTGCGCTAGTTTATAACTTGATGACAAAAAGAATAAAAGATGTATACAAAATTGAAGGAAAAAATTTTTTGTTTGGTCAATTGAGATATAAAATAAATCCTTTCTTATATAAATTTTTTAAATTTACAATATGAAAATAAATCATTCTAAAATTTTAAAAAAAATTTTTAAAAATAAAAAAGTTTTAATAACTGGTCATACAGGCTTCAAAGGTTCGTGGTTATCTCTTTGTTTAAGTTATTTGGGCGCAAATATCTTAGGTGTTTCAAAAAATATTCCATCATCTCCCTCAAATTTTCGTACGAGTAAAATTGATAAAATTGTAAAATCAAAAACATTAGATATAAAAAAATTTGAAAATTTAAAAATTGTAATAAATAAATTTCAGCCTGATTTTATTTTTCATTTGGCTGCACAATCACTCGTTGGGACCTCATATGACAAGCCTTTGGTTACTTGGAATAGTAATTTAATCGGTACGGTTAATATATTAGAGACTTTAAAAGAATTTAAAAAACGTATCACTGTTGTTATTATAACAAGCGATAAATCTTATAAAAATGTTGAAAAAAAAAGCGGATATAAAGAAACAGATTTACTAGGTGGTGAGGACCCTTATAGCGCCTCAAAGTCGGCAGCAGAAATTGCCATTAACTCATATTTTAATTCTTTTTTAAAAAATAGAAAAAATATTAATTTAGGAATAGCTAGGGCTGGAAATGTCATTGGGGGAGGAGATTGGTCTAAAGATAGACTTATTCCTGACTGTGTCCGCTCTTGGTCTAAAAAGAAAAAAGCAGAAATTAGAAATCCTAATTCAACAAGGCCATGGCAACATGTTTTAGAAGCAGTTTGGGGATATATTTTTTTTGCATCAAAACTTAAATCAAATAATAATCTAAATGGTGAAGCATTTAATTTTGGCCCTAAATCAAAAAAAAATTATAAGGTCTCCGAGTTATTAAATATAATGCGAAGTTATTGGTCAGACGTTTACTACTATTATCCAAAAAAGAGAAAAAAGTTTAATGAATCAAAACTTTTAAAATTAAACTGTTTTAAAGCAAAAATGTTGCTTAAATGGGAGTCAGTACTTAATTTTGATGAAACAGCAAAGTTAACCGCTGATTGGTATTATAGCTTCTATTTTAAAAATAAGAAAACACGAGATATTTCGATAGACCAAATAAAACATTTTGAAAAAATTTTTAATCAAAGAAATTAATATGAAAGTTGTTATACTAGCAGGTGGTAAAGGTTCAAGATTATCTGAATATACCAAAAAAATTCCTAAACCAATGGTAAGAATCAAAGATATTCCCATCATAGTTCATATAATGAAAATTTACGCAAAGTTTGGGTATAAAGATTTTATTATCGCTGCTGGGTTTAAATCTAAAATAATTAGAAGTTTTTTTAAAAAAAAAATATTA